>ERZ839741.65-NODE-65-length-134833-cov-7.659551_pt1 | contig 134833 bp, 106 predicted proteins | sample MGYA00519880_ERZ839741 | MGnify/ENA primary metagenome ERZ839741 (study PRJEB31850, sample SAMEA3708851) | human gut metagenome | biome: human gut; feature: human-associated habitat; material: faeces | place: China | collected 2014 ...
GGACATTTGTCCGACATTCGTCCACCAGAGATAGAGATAGAGTTAGAGAAAGAGAAAGAGATAGAGATAGAGATAAAGAGAGAGATAGAGAAGGGACGCTCCGCCCGCGCCTATGGCCGTTACCAGAATGTTTTCCTGACGGACGAGGAACTGGCAGACTTGCAGGCCAGTTTTCCCACTGTATGGGGCCAGTACATCGAAAAGCTGTCCGAGTACATGGCTTCTACCGGCAAGCGTTATCAGAGCCATGCAGCGACCATCCGGCGCTGGGCCGGTGAGGACGCTAAAAAAACTGTCACACCCTCACGCAACCGGGATTACAGCGTAAAGGAGGATGAAACTGTATGATTGAGATTACCGCAGAAATCCGGGCGCTGATTGACAAGGCAGCTGCCGGTGTGGAATTGGCCGGGGACGAGTATATAGACCCGTCAGACGGTCTCATTCACTGTAAGAAATGCGGCGGCCAGAGGCAGACCGTTGTGCCATGCTTTGGGAAATCTGGCTACTTTATGCCGCGCTGCATCTGCCAGTGCCAGCAGGAGGCTGAGGAGCAGCGCAAGGCTACTGAAGAACGGCAGCGCCGCATGGAGCGTATCAAACGTCGAAAGGCACAGGGCTTGCAAGACCGCTATCTCTATGACTACACCTTTGCCAACAACAACGGCCAAAACCCATTGATGGACAAGGCCCGCGCCTATGTGGAGAACTGGAAGGAGGCATATAAAAACAACACCGGCCTGCTGTTGTTCGGGGATGTGGGAACCGGCAAGTCTTTTTTCGCCGGATGTATTGCCAATGCCTTACTTGACCGGGATGTGCCTGTGCTGATGACGAACTTCCCCACCATCCTGAACCGCCTGACCGGGATGTTTTCCGAGGACAAGGCCGACTTTATCGCCAGCTTTGACGAGTACGACCTGCTTATCATTGACGATCTGGGTGTAGAGCGCAGTACCGAATATGCTATGGAGCAGATGTTTTTCGTCATCGACAGCCGCTACCGCAGCCGCAGGCCCATGATTATCACAACAAACTTGAAACTGTCCGAACTGAAAAACCCGCCTGATCTGGCCCACGCCCGTATCTATGACCGTATTCTGGAACGGTGTGCGCCGATTCTTTTTGACGGGAAGAATTTCCGGGAAGAAAATGCCGGTGCTACCCGACAGACAGCTAAAGACATTGTAAACAGTAAGCAAGACTGATTTTTTACCGGGCGACACAGACCCGTTCGGAGAAAGGAGCGCCATGAACAGAGAACCCCGTACTATGCAGGTGGCAGACGCCGCTACTGCGTCCAGAGCGCCGGAAAACACGCCAGCGATGGTAAAGAAAATCGGCAAGACAACCTACAAGGTTCATGTCCATTTCAGCAATACCAGCACAGAAACCATGAGCGATAAAATCAAGCGTATGCTCAAAAATGAAATTCAGCAGATATGACAGACTGATAAACGAAGCCGCCTTGTGCTAAACTGATGATGGTACGCACCAAAATTTTTGTCAAGGAGGACACGAAAATGCTTTACACAGAAAAAGAGAAGCATGAAATTGAACGAGTAAAGGAGGTCTTTGCGGAACATCTGCGGCAAAGCCCTGATTTTGAACTGCTCTGGTCGGACAAGGTAGGCTATGTCTGGCTGGCGATTGGCGTCAATCCAGTCTATGTGGATACCGGTATCAGAATCGAATCAGCCGCCGATCTCTGCGGCAGGTGTTTGGATGATGTTGCTACGGATGTTTTATATATAACAGGCAACGATCATGCACTGGAAGCAGCCGATCCGCTGGAATTGGCCGAAATTAAGCGGCGCTGGGAGCCATATATCAACCAGCTGCCAGACTATGCGTATCTCTGCAAAGATCTGCTGAACGGAAAAATGTAATCTATCAAACGAGGTGTCAGGAGCCATACGGTGCTTCTGGCACCTTCTTTGTGAATTTGATGAAAAAGTCCTTGACTTTTCGTCTCTGGAAAGACAGCGGCAGAACTTATATATGAACGTGCTGATTCTGAGAAACCGGCGATGGGGTTAACCACATGGAAAGAAGCCCCTAATGGTAAGGTTTTAAAACGTGATATTGGAATTGCGAAAAATTATTTAAACGAGAAAGAATTATCTCGTCTGAACAGACTAGTAACAATGTTTATTGATTACGCAGAATTAATGGCTGAAGATGAAATTTTAATGAGTATGCAGGATTGGGTTGAGCAGACAAATCAGTTTTTGATGAATAACAGGCGTAAGGTATTAGAGGGAAAAGGAAAAATATCACATGATATAGCAATGCAAAAAGCAGAAAAAGAGTATGAAGTGTTTAGAGTAAGGCAGGATAGAGAGTATGTTTCTGAGTTTGATCGGGAAATAGAAAAATATCTTAAAGGTTAAAGCTGTGGAAAAGAGGGTTCAATTTACTGGGTATAAAGTAGAAGTGTAGTTAACAAGGAAAATGATTGAAGCATCGTTTGATAAGGAACGTGATAAAATGATTGTTGTATTTGATGGAGATATTTTTGAAGAAAAAGTAATTGATTATGATGAGCTGATTGCTGAAGGCGAAAAGAGTAATATATTAGCAGTCAGTAATCCGGCATTTGAATTATTTTTGTTATTGCATTATAAAAATTCATATGAAGATGATATTGAACCAAATGCAGAACAAATTATCAAGAATCAAAAAGATGGACATCAGACATTCATCAGTGCAAAGGGCAGCTTACCTGTAATATCGGTCGGAACATTGATGAAATTCGGAAAGATAATGGAAAATAAAAAGTACAGAACAAACATTCGATTTTGTTCTGTACTTTTTTTATATTGAATGATATACTAAACAGGTAACAATAATAAGAACAGATCCAAAACCTTCATATTGCAAAATTTTGCAAGCATCACAGATAGATAACAGGATATGATCAGGAGAAATTTATGGAGCATTTCAAATTAGTATCAAAATATCAGCCAACCGGTGACCAGCCACAGGCGATTGAGGCACTGGTGAAGGGCTTTCAGGAAGGCAACCAGTTTCAGACCCTGCTGGGAGTTACGGGTTCGGGAAAAACATTTACGATGGCAAATGTCATAGCTGCACTGAATAAGCCGACACTGATTATCTCGCATAATAAGACATTGGCGGCACAGTTGTATGGGGAGTTCAAAGAATTCTTTCCGGAAAACGCTGTGGAATATTTTGTTTCCTATTATGATTATTATCAACCGGAGGCATATGTGCCGTCCACGGATACTTATATCGCAAAAGATTCCTCGATCAACGAGGAAATCGATAAACTGCGTCTGTCGGCGACCGCCGCGTTGGTGGAGCGGAAAGATGTCATCGTGATAGCCAGCGTTTCCTGTATTTACGGTTTGGGAAGTCCGGAAGACTATATGGGAATGATGGTATCTCTGCGTCCGGGAATGGAAAAAGACAGGGATGATGTCATCCGGGCGTTGATAGATATACAGTATACAAGAAATGAGATGGACTTTGGAAGAGGAACCTTCCGGGTGCATGGAGATACGTTGGAGATTTTTCCGGCAAATAACAGTGATACGGCAGTGCGTGTGGAATTTTTTGGAGACGAGATAGACAGAATTACTGAGATTGATGTGCTGACCGGAGAGATCAAGAGCCGGCTGGAGCATATCTCCATCTTCCCGGCATCCCACTATGTTGTGCCGCAGGAAAAGATCAATCGTGCCTGTGTGGATATAGAAAAAGAATTAGAAGAGCGCGTAAAATATTTTAAGGGCGAGGACAAGCTGTTAGAGGCACAGCGGATTGCAGAGAGAACAAATTTCGATATAGAAATGTTAAAAGAGACCGGATTTTGCAGTGGAATCGAGAACTATTCCAGACATTTAGCGGGAAGTCCGGCAGGAGCAACACCACATACTTTAATGGACTACTTTACAGATGATTATCTGATCATAGTGGATGAGTCGCATATCACCATACCACAGGTGCGTGGTATGTATGCAGGAGACCAGGCAAGAAAATCCACACTGGTGGACTATGGATTCCGTCTGCCGTCGGCAAAAGATAACCGTCCACTGAACTTTGAGGAATTTGAGAGTAAGATCGATCAGATGCTGTTTGTATCCGCAACGCCAAACGTATATGAAGATGAGCATGAGCTGCTGCGGACAGAGCAGATCATCCGTCCGACAGGACTGTTAGATCCGGAGGTAGATGTCCGTCCGGTAGAGGGACAGATAGACGATCTATTAGCAGAAGTAAAAAAAGAAATTTCCGGGCATCATAAGGTACTGGTTACGACATTGACAAAACGGATGGCAGAAGATCTGACCGATTATATGCGGGAAGTGGGCATCCGGGTAAAATATCTGCATTCGGATATTGATACGTTAGAGCGGGCGGAGATCATCCGTGACCTGCGTCTGGATGTCTTTGATGTGCTGGTGGGGATCAACCTTTTGCGAGAGGGACTGGATATTCCGGAAATTACACTGGTAGCAATTTTGGATGCGGATAAAGAAGGTTTCCTGCGTTCCCATACATCGCTTATACAGACGATCGGAAGAGCGGCGAGAAATCAGGATGGTCATGTCATCATGTATGCAGATACCATTACCGATTCTATGCGCATGGCGATCGATGAGACAAAACGCCGCCGCCAGATACAGGAAGCATACAACAAAGAACATGGAATTACACCAAAGACGATAGAAAAATCCGTCCGCGACTTAATCAGTATTTCTAAGAAAGTTGCAAAAGAAGAGATAGAATTTAAGAAAGATCCGGAGTCCATGAGCCGCGAAGAGTTAGAAAAACTCATCAAAGATGTGAAAAAACAGATGGACCGCGCAGCCGCGGATCTGAATTTCGAGGCAGCGGCAGAACTGAGAGACAAAATGCTGGATTTACGACGTATGGTAGAAGAGATCAAGCAGGATTCCGGCAAGAAAGGGTAAGGAACATGAAAGAACGGAAATATATAAAGATCAGAGGAGCAAATGAGCATAATCTGAAACATTTGGATATCGACATACCGAGAAATGAATTTGTAGTGCTGACCGGACTCAGCGGTTCGGGAAAATCCTCACTGGCATTTGATACGATCTATGCAGAAGGACAACGGCGTTATATGGAATCCCTGTCCTCCTATGCCAGACAGTTTTTAGGACAGATGGAAAAACCAAATGTAGAAAAAATCGAGGGACTTTCTCCGGCAATTTCCATAGACCAGAAATCCACAAACCGGAATCCACGTTCTACGGTCGGAACGGTTACGGAAATCTACGATTATATGCGTCTGCTCTATGCAAGGATTGGAATCCCGCATTGCCCGGTCTGCGGAAAAGAAATCAAAAAACAGACCGTAGACCAGATGGTGGATCAGATCATGTCATTGCCGGAACGGACCAAAATACAGCTATTAGCACCGGTAGTCCGCGGCCGTAAGGGAATGCATCAGAAATTATTTGAAAAAGCAAAGCGAAGCGGATATGTCCGTGTACAGGTGGATGGGAATGTCTATGAACTAAGTGAAGAGATTCCACTGGATAAAAACATCAAGCATAATATAGAGATCATCGTAGACCGTCTGGTCGTCAAAGAAGGCATAGAAAAACGTCTGACGGATTCCATAGAAAATGTTATGGACTTAGCAGAGGGACTGATGATCGTAGATGTCATCGGAGGAGAACCACTGCGTTTTTCCCAGAGTTTTTCCTGTCCCGACTGTGGTGTGAGCGTTGATGAGATCGAACCGAGAAGTTTTTCCTTCAACAATCCGTTTGGAGCCTGCCCGGAATGTTTCGGACTTGGATATAAGATGGAGTTTGATGAGGATTTGATGATACCGGATAAGAGTCTGGCGATTTCCGAGGGAGCGATACAGGTTATGGGCTGGCAGTCCTGTACAGATCCGTCCAGCTACACCTATGCGATTTTGCAGGCATTATCCAAAGAATATCAGTTTGACTTGGATACGCCATATCAGGATCTGCCGGAGGACATCCATGATATACTTTTAAATGGAACAAACGGAAAATCCGTCAAAGTGTATTACAAGGGTCAAAGAGGAGAAGGAGTCTATGACGTTGCCTTTGAAGGATTGATCAAAAATGTGGAGCGGCGTTACCGTGAGACAGGTTCGGAAACCAGCAAACAGGAATACGAGTCCTTTATGCGAATTACACCGTGTAAGGTATGTAAAGGTCAAAGACTGAAAAAAGAATCTTTAGCAGTGACCGTCTGTGATAAAAATATCTATGAGATTACAACGATGTCCATTAAGAACTTGTCGGGATTCCTGGAGCATATGGAGTTGACAAAACAGCAGATGCTGATCGGTGAACAGATTTTAAAAGAAATCCGTGCCAGAGTGGGATTTCTTATGGATGTTGGACTGGACTATCTGACACTTGCCCGTGCAACCGGAAGTCTGTCCGGTGGCGAAGCACAGCGTATCCGACTGGCAACACAGATCGGCTCCGGGCTGGTAGGCGTTGCTTATATCTTAGATGAGCCGAGTATCGGACTGCACCAGAGAGATAATGACAAACTTTTAAATACCTTAAAAAATCTCAAAGATTTAGGCAACACCCTTATCGTAGTAGAACACGATGAAGACACCATGCTTGCAGCAGATTATGTTGTGGATATCGGACCGGGAGCGGGTGAGCACGGTGGAGAAGTGGTTGCCGCCGGCACGGCAGAAGAGATCATGCAGAATGAAAAATCCATTACAGGAGCCTATCTGAGTGGCAGAATACAGATACCGGTGCCAGAGGAACGCAGAAAACCAACCGGATATCTGACGATCAAAGGGGCAAAAGAAAATAACCTGAAAAACATAGATGTCGATGTGCCACTCGGTGTGATGACCTGTGTGACCGGAGTATCGGGTTCCGGAAAAAGTTCACTGACCAATGAAATTTTGTATAAGACATTAGCCAAAAAACTGAACCGTGCCAGAACGATACCGGGAGCACATAACAAGATCGAAGGGCTTGAGCAGTTAGATAAGGTGATCGACATTGACCAGTCTCCGATCGGAAGGACACCACGCTCTAATCCGGCGACTTATACGGGAGTCTTTGACATGATCCGTGACCTCTTTGCTGCAACACCGGATGCAAAGGCAAGAGGTTATAAAAAAGGACGTTTCAGCTTTAATGTAAAGGGCGGAAGATGTGAGGCATGTTCCGGAGACGGAATCTTAAAGATCGAGATGCACTTTTTGCCGGATGTATACGTTCCGTGTGAGGTCTGCGGCGGCAAGCGTTACAATCGTGAGACCTTAGAAGTAAGATATAAAGGAAAGAGCATCTATGATGTACTGGATATGACAGTGGAGGAGGCACTGACCTTCTTTGAAAACGTACCGTCCATCCACAGAAAAATCCAGACCCTTTATGATGTAGGACTTTCCTATATCCGATTAGGACAGCCATCCACCACATTATCCGGCGGTGAAGCACAGCGTATCAAACTGGCTACAGAGTTGAGTAAACGGAGCACGGGAAAGACAATTTATATCTTAGATGAGCCGACTACCGGACTGCATTTTGCGGATGTGCATAAATTAATAGAAATCCTGCGGCGGCTTTCGGACGGAGGCAATACGGTAGTTGTCATCGAACATAATCTGGATGTGATCAAGACAGCGGATTATATCATCGATATGGGACCGGAAGGCGGCGATGGCGGTGGAACGGTCATTGCAAAAGGAACGCCGGAAGAAGTGGCAAAAGTCAAAGGTTCCTATACCGGACAATATTTAAAGAAATACCTGAAGAAAAAATAAGAAATCTAAAATAAGAAAGCCTAGAAAGAAATCGTGCGACCCGGACTAGCTCACAATCAGGGTGATCTATCCCAAACTGCACGATTCTTTTATTAAGGTATCAGCCAAACAAGCCGTTAAACCAACAAGTCATTAGACAAATAAAAAAGCTTCCAAGTGATTGGAAGCTCAAACTTTCGGGGAGTACTGCCCGAGTTCTAGGAACCCGAGCAGTATGAGTTATGAAAAATTATATTAGCCTTAGCTAGTACGTTATTATAGTACTTTGAATATGTGAATAAAGTATGAATATAAAGTTAATAAAATATGAATCTTTTAAAATGTTTTAAAAAAGTCTTAAATCAGAGAAAAAACAAAAAAAAACCTTTAAAAACATCACGTCATTGTATATAATAAGTATGAATATGGAAAAATGTGTATCATAGGCGTTTCTATAGATGAACAGAATCGATAAATCCAATTTATAAATGATAATATATAGGTAGGACAGGAAGAAAGGAGAAACATCAGAATGGTTTCAACAGATATCGGAATTGATTTAGGTACAGCAAGTATTTTAGTATATATTAAAGGAAAGGGTGTCGTGCTAAAAGAGCCTTCCGTTGTGGCATTTGACCGCGATACCAACAAGATCAAAGCAATTGGTGAAGAAGCAAGATTGATGCTTGGTAGAACACCGGGCAACATCGTGGCAGTACGTCCGTTACGTCAGGGAGTTATTTCCGATTATACCGTTACGGAGAAAATGATCAAATATTTTATCCAGAAGGCAATGGGTAAGAAGAGTTTTCGTAAACCACGCATCTCCGTTTGTGTACCAAGTGGTGTAACAGAGGTAGAGAAGAAAGCAGTAGAAGATGCAACTTATCAGGCAGGAGCAAGAGAAGTTTCTATTATAGAAGAACCAATTGCAGCAGCCATCGGAGCAGGAATTGACATTGCAAGACCTTGCGGAAATATGATCGTAGATATCGGAGGAGGAACTTCTGATATTGCAGTCATCTCTTTAGGCGGATCTGTAGTAAGCACATCCATTAAGATCGCCGGAGATGATTTTGACGAAGCGATCGTCCGTTATATGAGAAAAAAACACAATCTTCTGATCGGTGAAAGAACCGCAGAGGACATTAAAATCAAGATTGGAACCTGTTTCCCGTTAGCACAGCCGGAGACAATGGATGTACGCGGAAGAAACCTTGTAACAGGTCTTCCAAAGACGGTACAGGTAAGTTCTGAGGAGACAGAAGAAGCACTCCGTGAAGCAACACTTCAGATTGTAGAAGCAGTTCACAGTGTATTAGAAAAGACTCCACCGGAGTTAGCAGCAGACGTAGCAGACAGAGGAATCGTCCTTACAGGCGGTGGTGCTCTGTTAAGAGGTTTAGAGGAACTGATCGAAGACCGTACAGGCATTAACACGATGACCGCAGAAGAGCCGATGACCTGTGTGGCGATCGGAACAGGAAAATATGTAGAATTTTTAGCAGGAAATCACGACGACAAACAGATGTAAGCGTGAAACCTGTCACGGATGGCTGGATAACACAGGAAGTGTATAAGTAATGGCATCGTAGAAAGCGGTGTCATTGCCCCTTATTCAGAAAGGAGAATTTATACATGGTAAAAGGACTCTACACAGCTTATACGGGAATGTTGAACGAGCAGAACCGTATGGACATCATGACAAACAATCTGGCAAATGCAGATACGAACGGCTATAAAAAAGAAGGCAGTACGGCACAGACATTTGCAGATACTTATGCAATAAAAATCAAAGACACCTCAGCATATAACATACCGCGCAGGATCGGTGACATCAGTCTGGGGGTACATATCGGAGAAACCTATACAAATTATGATCAGGGTTCTTTTGAAGTGACGGACAATCCGGCAGATTTAGCACTGGCAGGCGATGGATTTTTTGCAATATCTTATACGAACAAACAGGGTGAGACTTCTGTAAAATATACAAGAGACGGAGCCTTTACCGTAAATAAGGACGGTTATCTGGTAACCAAGGACGGAGACTATGTGCTGAACCAGAATGCAGCGATGAATTCTGATCCGGGAGCAGCAGGCTATATCCGTATCGATCCGAACCAGAAGTTTACGATCGACGAGCAGGGAAATATCTGGCAGAACCGTGCGGTGGTCGGAAGAGTCGGAGTAGTAGATTTTGCGAACTATAATTATTTAGAGAAGTTTGGAGAAAATCTCTATCAGACGGTAGACGGAGCACAGATCGTTGCAGCAGGCGCACAGGTAGAACAGGGAGTGATTGAGGCTTCCAATGTGCAGGTTGTTTCGGAAATGGTCGATATGATCACGATCACAAGAGCGTATGAAGCAAATCAGAAGATCATTCAGACGATTGATACGATGTTAGACAAAGCAGTAAATCAGGTAGGCAAGCTATAAGAGAGGTGTTTGAATTATGATGAGAGCTTTATGGAGTGCGGCATCTGGAATGATCGCACAGCAGACGAATGTAGATACAATATCCAATAATATTGCAAATGTAAATACAACAGGCTATAAGACAGAAAAGACAGAATTCAAATCCCTGCTGTACCAAAATTTACAGGCGAGAACAACAACAGCAAACGGCGAGAACAAACCGATACCGGCACAGGTAGGCTTAGGTACGCGTGTTGCATCTAATACCTCCATGTTTACACAGGGAGCAATGTTAGCAAGTGAAAGTGATACGGCATTTGCGATCGACGGCGAAGGCTTCTTTGCAGTTCGTGGAGCAGATGGTAATACATACTATACAAGAAACGGTAATTTTACCTGGAGCATCGGAAATGACGGAGTTATTCTGACGAACTCTGACGGATATCCGGTTTTAGACTCCCGAGGAAATATGATCCGTATACCGGATGGCGTGGCAGCGGAAAAAGTTTCCGTAACTTCACAGGGACAGTTCTATTACAGAAATGCACAGGGAAATCCGGTGGATATGAACCAGAGTATTGGATTATTCCAGTTTAACAATCCAGGGGGACTTGAAAAATTGCAGGATTCCTTATTGAGAGTTACAGATGCTTCCGGTAATCCAATGAATGAGGCAACGACAGCCGGACTGGACAGATCAAATGTGCGTCAGGGCTACTTAGAGGGGTCCAATGTTCAGGTTGCAGATGAAATGGTAAACCTGATCATTGCACAGAGAGCCTATGAATTGAATTCTAAGGCAATACAGGCATCTGATGATATGCTTTCACAGGCAAATCAGTTGAGAAGATAATAAGGAGGAAGCGGTATGAGTGGAATTAGCATCAATCCTTATAGCAATCTGTATGAACAGACAGCAACATCGGCTCAGAATGCTTCGGCAAGCCGTTTGAATGATACCATTTCCGGAGATTTTTCCAGTGCTTCCGATGAAGAACTGATGGATGTCTGCAAAGATTTTGAAGCATATTTTGTAGAGCAGGTTATGAAGGAAATGAAAAAAATGATTCCTGAGGATGACAACAAAGACCAGTCAATGGGACAATTAAAAGACTACTTTGAAGACCAGATGATGCAGGAGTATGCAGATAAGATCGTAGATCAGGGAGATTTTGGAATTGCACAGACACTGTATGAACAGATGAAGCGCAATTATAACTTATAAGAATAGCAAAGATAAGAGTAAGGCTGTCCTAGGACAGCCTTGTTTATTGTTTGAAAACGACATTCAATATATACGATAGTAACAACTGTACGGAGGAAAATGCAGACCATGGAAGAATTGACAGGTTATGTAGAACACATCGTGTTCAGAAATGCAGAAAATGGATATACGGTTATGAACTTTGCAGGCGAGGAAGATGAAATGACCTGTGTGGGTACATTTTCCGTGATCAGTGAGGGAATGTACCTGAAATTGCGGGGAGAGTATGTGGATCATCCGACCTATGGGGTACAGATGAAAGTGGAATCCTTTGAGGAACAGGCACCGGAGGATATACAATCCATAGAGCGTTATCTTGGTTCCGGGGCGATTAAAGGAATCGGAGCGGCGTTAGCAGCCAGAATTGTACGGAGATTTAAAGAGGATACCTTTCGGATCATTGAGGAAGAACCGGAACGTTTAGCAGAGATCAAAGGGATCAGCGAGAGAAAAGCGATGGAGATCTCGAGTCAGGTAGAGGAAAAAAGAGAACTCCGGCAGGCAATGATCTTTTTGCAAAAATACGGAATATCCATCAACCTCGCAGTAAAGATTTACCATAAATATGGATCGGAAATATATTCTATATTACAGGAAAATCCATATCGGCTCGCAGATGACATTCAGGGAGTCGGATTTAAAATTGCAGATGAGATCGCATCAAGAGTAGGGATCCGGACGGATTCGGATTTCAGGATCCGAAGTGGGATACAGTATGCATTACAGCAGGCATCTGGAGAGGGACATACCTATCTGCCAAAGGAAGAACTGACAAAGCGGACGGCAAGACTGTTAGAGATCGAGCCGGAATATATAGAAAAACACTACATGGATCTTGCAATGGAGCGAAAGATCATCTTAAAAGAAACAAACGGAATGGTCAAAGTGTTTGCGTCATCCTATTATCTGATGGAAGCAAATACAGCAGCAATGTTGGCGGAACTGGACATTCGTTATGATGTTCCGGTACGGGAGATGGAGGACCGGATTCGGCGGATCGAGGACAGCAGCGGTATGGAACTGGATGAGCTGCAAAAACAGGCAGTGCAGGAGGCAGTGCAAAATGGACTGTTTGTATTGACCGGTGGACCCGGAACCGGAAAGACCACTACGATTAATACCATTATCCGCTATTTTGAACTGGAGGGAATGGATATTTATCTGGCTGCACCGACCGGCAGAGCAGCAAAACGAATGAGCGAGACAAGCGGATATGAGGCAAAGACGATTCACAGAATGTTGGAATTAAACGGCGGTGTAGAAGAAACGGCAGGCTTTGAACGAAATGAATCCAATCCATTAGAAGCCGACGTAGTCATCGTGGATGAGATGTCCATGGTGGATATCAGTCTGATGCATTCGCTGTTGAAAGCCATTGTTCCGGGAACAAGGCTGATTCTGGTTGGAGATGCCAATCAGCTTCCGAGTGTCGGACCGGGCAGCGTGCTCCGTGACATCATAGAGAGCGGAAAATATCAGGTAGTACGTCTGAATAAAATTTTCCGGCAGGCGAGCCAAAGTGATATTGTAGTGAATGCCCACAAAATCAATGAGGGAAAAGAAGTTATACTGGATAATAAAAGCAGGGATTTCTTTTTCCTGAAACGCTATGATGCAGACGTTATCATCAGCGTAGTGATACAGCTGATCAAGCAAAAACTGCCCAAATATGTAGACGCAAAACCGTTCGATATCCAGGTACTGACACCGATGCGGAAAGGACTGCTGGGCGTGGAGCGTTTAAATCACATTTTGCAGCAGTACCTGAACCCGAAGGACGCGAAAAAAGCAGAGCATGAGGTAGGAGACCGGATCTTCCGTGAAGGCGACAAAGTCATGCAGATCAAAAATAACTATCAGTTAGAGTGGGAAGTCAGAAGTAAATATGGACTTGCGATCGACAAAGGCTTAGGCGTTTTTAACGGAGATATGGGAATCGTGCGTCAGATCAATGATTTTGCACAGACGGTGACCGTGGAATTTGAAGAAGGGAAAATGGTGGAATATGCATATAAGGGACTGGATGAACTGGAACTTGCCTATGCCATCACGATCCACAAATCGCAGGGAAGCGAATATCCGGCGGTTGTCATACCGCTTTTGCACGGACCTAAAATGCTGATGAACCGGAATCTGCTCTATACCGCAGTGACCAGAGCGAGAAAGTGCGTGACCTTAGTGGGCGATGAGACGGTTTTTGAACAGATGGAGCACAATGTAACCGAGCAGGTGCGCTACAGCGGGCTGATTGACAGAATCTGGGAGCAGGGTGCATAGCAAGAGAGTCTTGATAAATCCGTGAAAAAATGGTATAATACACTCGTTTAGTGCTTTGACGCGTTGACGTGAAAAAAATACATTGGAGGAAACGAACATGAAAAAGGTGATTGCATTGTTACTTGCAATGTCCATGACCGTCGCAGCATTCACAGGCTGTACAGCAGGACAGAAAGCAAGTGAAGAAAAGAAAACAGAAACAGCAGATAAGACAGAGGATAAAAAGGATGATGGAGAAAAAGTATACCACATCGGTATTATCCAGTTAGTTGAGCATCAGGCTTTAGATGCTGCAACAGAAGGCTTCCAGAAAGCGTTAAAAGAAAAACTTGGTGATAAGGTAGAGTTTGACGTACAGAATGCACAGGGCGAAGAGACCAACTGTGCAACCATTGCTACAAAATTTGTAAACAGCAATGTGGATCTGATTATGGCAAACGCAACACAGGCAGTTATTTCATCTGCAACCGCAACATCCGATATTCCGATTGTCGGAACTTCCGTAACAGATTATGTGACCACAGGAACTGTAAAGAGTAATGATGCTCCTGGCGGAAACGTGACGGGAACATCCGACCTTGCACCGATTGACCAGCAGGTGGAACTGCTTCAGAAACTGCTTCCGGATGCAAAGAATGTAGGAATTCTTTATTGTTCCGCAGAGGCAAACTCTGTATATCAGGCAGAGCAGGCACAGAAGTACTTAGAAAAAGCAGGAATTAATGTCAAGACATATACAGCAGCGGATTCTAATGACATTCAGCAGGTTGTTACAAAAGCGGCAGATGAAAATGATGCAATATACATCCCGACAGATAATACTATCGCATCTAACATGGAAATTGTAAAGAACGTTACCGTTCCGGCAAAAGTTCCGGTAATTGCAGGCGAAGAAAACATGTGTTCTGCTGGCGGACTTGCAACGTTAAGTATCTCTTATGAGAGCATCGGATACAATGCAGGTTTAATGGCATATGACATTTTAGTAAACGGTAAAAATCCTGCAGATATGCCGATCCAGTATGCAGATGACGTAACATTAAAATACAATGCTGATATCGCTTCCGAGCTTGGTATCGAGATTCCGGACGATATGGTAGCAATTGAAAAAGAGGATAAATAATTTATGGTAGCATCATTGATGAGCGCCCTGCCGGGATCTGTAGCCCAGGGATTGATCTGGGGAATTCTGGCAATTGGTGTATATATCACTTATAAAGTTTTAGATTTTGCAGATTTAACCGTAGACGGCAGCCTGGCAACAGGCGGTGCCGTTGCGGTTATGTGTATGTTAAATGGAGCAAATACCTATGTGGCATTGATTCTTGCGTTTCTTGCAGGTATGTTAGCCGGACTTGTGACGGGACTGTTTCATACGGCACTGGGAATCCCACCGATCTTAGCGGGAATCCTGACACAGCTTGGACTCTACTCCATCAATATGAGGATTATGGGAAAGGCAAATCAGGCGATCAGCGTTATGCAGTATGATGTGCTTGTCAGCCTGCGTTATATCCCACATGCCTGTCTGCTTACCACAGGATTCTGTATCGTGATCATTGCATTGCTTTACTGGTTCTTCGGAACAGAGATCGGAGCAAGTGTGCGTGCGACCGGATGTAATCCAAACATGGCAAGAGCACAGGGAATCAATACAAATGCAACAAAAGTGTTAGGACTGGTAATCTCAAACGGATTAGTAGGTCTTGCGGGAGCATTATATGCACAGTACCAGGGTTCCGCTGATATCAACATGGGACGCGGAGCGATCGTAATCGGTCTTGCAGCCGTTATCATCGGAGAAGTTGTTTTTGGAAAAATCTTTCACAACTTTGCGCTTCATATGGTGGCCGTAGTGATCGGTGCGATTATCTATTTCGTAGTAATTGCGATCGTGCTTCAGTTGGGACTTGAGACAACCGACTTAAAACTGTTCTCATCTCTGATCGTAGCATTGTTCCTTGCACTTCCTTATTTGAAGAGTAAATATTTTACTCCGGCAGACAAGAAGGGAGGAAATGGCAATGCTTAAGATACAGGATGTACATAAAACCTTTAATCCGGGAACGATCAATGAGAAAAAAGCGTTGAACGGAGTGAATCTGGTTTTAAATGAAGGCGATTTTGTGACGGTCATCGGAGGAAACGGTGCAGGGAAATCCACTGTTTTAAACATGATCGCAGGTGTTTATCCGGTAGACAGCGGAAGCATCATGATCGATGATATCGATGTAACAAAACTTCCGGAGCACAAACGTGCAAAATATTTAGGCCGCGTATTCCAGGACCCGATGAATGGAACGGCAGCCGATATGAATATTGAGGAAAATCTTGCACTTGCGGCACGCCGTGGAAAACAACGTTTTCTTGGCTGGGGAATTACCGCAAAAGAGAGAGAGGAATATAAAGAACGTCTTGGCTCTTTAGGACTTGGCTTAGAAGATCGTATGACATCGAAAGTAGGACTTTTGTCCGGCGGACAGCGTCAGGCAGTCACACTTTTAATGGCATCCCTCAGAAAACCGAAGCTGTTACTTTTAGATGAGCATACAGCAGCCCTTGACCCGAAGACGGCAAAAAAAGTATTAGAACTGACAGAGGAGATTGTAGCAAAAGACAATCTGACCACTTTAATGATCACGCATAACATGAAAGACGCGATCCGACTGGGCAACCGTCTGATCATGATGCATGAAGGAAAAGTCATTTATGACATCAGCGGAGAGGAAAAGAAAAACCTCAAAGTAGCCGACTTGCTTGCAAAATTTGAAGAAGTAAGCGGAGATGAACTTGCAAATGACAGAATGATATTATCTTAATTTTAAATAAAATTCTGGATATCCTATATCCCCGGCGCTGTATTCTGTGCGACGGGGTTCTGGATACACCGGATTCCGGTGTATGTACCCAATGCAGACCAAAACTGAATTATGTAAAGGAACCTTCCTGTAAGAAATGCGGAAAGCCGATCGGTGATGAACGTGGCGAGTACTGCTATGACTGCAGGGAAGGCAGACATTCCTATGCCCAGGGGAAAAGTGTATGGGTTTATCAGGGGGAAATGAAACAGTCGATCTATCGTTTTAAGGACGGAGGACGCAGAGAGTATGCTGAGTTTTATGCAAAAGAAAGTGCAAGACTCTATGGAGACTGGATCAAAAGAAAGGATATCCAGGCGATCATACCGATACCAATCCACAGACACAAACGCTATAAACGCGGTTACAATCAGGCGGAAATATATGCGAAAGAGTTAGGAAAACAGTGCGGGCTTCCGGTAGACAGTAAAACCTTAATCCGCGTTGTGGATACACTGCCGCAAAAGACTTTAAGTGACCGGGAAAGGAAAAACAACTTAAAAAAGGCTTTAAAAATAGGTGTAGATGGTGTACAATGGAAAAGAGTATTAGTGGTGGATGATATATACACAACCGGAAGTACGGTAGATGCGGCAGCAGCCGTTTTACGGGAAGCCGGTGTCGAAAAAATATATATTCTTTCAATTACCATTGGAAACGGATATCAGAAGGAGGAATTGGAATGGATGTAAGAAATTGCAGGGGCTGTGGAAGGTTGTTCAATTATCTGCAAGGGCCGCATCTTTGCCCGGCATGCATGCAAAAGTTAGAAGAGAAATTCTCACAGGTAAAAGATTATTTAGAGGATAATCCACATGCAACAATTCCGGAAATAGCCAAAGACAATGAAGTGTCAACAAGACAGATTGAACAGTGGGTCCGTGAGGAACGTCTTTACTTTTCCGATGATTCACCATATGGGATCGGCTGTGAACGATGTGGTAAGATAATCAAGACAGGAAGATTTTGCGATTCATGTCGTAATGATATGGCAAACACATTCCAGAATGCATACCAGAAAAAGGAAGCTCCGAAACCAAAGAGCAGCAGAGTGACCAGCGAAAGAGATAAGATGCGTTACCTCGACAGATAACATAGAGCAAGAGAGAACAGAAGAACTGCCAGAAGTTTTTGGCAGTTCTTTGCTTGTGCTAAAAAACTTTTCATTCATAAAGAGGTATGATATAATGGGCGTAAGCAATGAGCAGTGCCATCCAACAAAAATATAACAGACTTGTGCTTGCACAAAGTCAGTTGTATTTTTGTTGGATGATAGGGCGAATGCCCGTACATCGAAAAAATCTCTGATTTTTGAGATGCACTGCGGCGTGTATGAGCACACAGGCAAACAAAGATATTCAACATATCGGCAGGAAGAGTATGATACATGAAGACAGAGTACGTCAGATGATCAAGCTGGCGGTTTATGATGAAAATAAAAGCATGGGCGAGAAGAAGCCGGCACAGTATTTCAGAAAAGATTATCTGGCATTGGAGATGATCAAAAGCTTCTTTTGCGGAACGATGGCATATGCCATTATCGTGATATTAGGGGCGGTCTATCTGTTGGGTAATGGAGCCGGAGATATCAGCACGGTCAATTTCATTCGTATTCTTATTCTGACTGTAGTCTTATATGCCGTTTTTCTCGGCATATATCTTGTTTTAACCTATTCCATTTACAGTGCAAGGTATGAAAAAGGACGGAAAGCGTCCAGAGAGTATTACCATACATTAAAAAGAGTAAATGAGATGTACCGGCAGGAGGATACTGCCAAGACACCGGAGGAATGGCTATGACAAAATGGATTGAGCTTAGAGAAAAGATCCGGAAAATTTATGGAAAGCATAATCGTCTGATCCTTGCAGTCGTAAAGTTTATTCTGGCACTTTTTCTGTTTTTACTGATAAATCACTATGTGGGCTATATGGAAAAACTGCATCATGTCTATATTGCAGTGGCACTGGCACTGATCTGTGCAATGCTTCCGGTCAATATGACCGTGTTGCTTGCAGCGGTGTTTACGGTTGTGCATCTCTATGCACTTTCGATGGAAGTTGCAGTGACAGCACTTTTGATATTCCTGTTGATGTTTTTTCTGTATTTTCGGTTTTCACCGAAAAACGGATATGAAGTGGTGCTGATGCCGATCACGTTTGTCTGTCGGATTCCATATGCGGTACCGGTAGCGAATGGACTCATTGGGGAACCGTCTTCGATGATCTCTGTCATATTCGGAACCATTTTCTATTATTTTTTAAATGGAATACACAATAATGCATCACTCTTAAAAGGCGTGCAGGGTGGTGAGAGTGCAGATAATAAATTTGTGGTATCTCTCAATCAGATATTGGCAAATAAAGAGATGTATCTGGTCATTCTCGCATTCTGCCTTGCAGTCATCGTGGTTTACAATATCAGACGAAGAGCCGTGGAATATGCCTGGAGTATAGCGATCGGAGCAGGAATTTTAACGGAATTCATTGTGCTCTGTGTCGGCTATCTGGTGCTTGGGATTTCAGGAAGGATCCTGTGGCTGGTGTTCGGTTCGATCTTATCGACCGGGATTGGATTTTTAATTGAATTTTTATGTTTTAATCTGGATTACAGCCGGACGGAAAAAGTACAGTTTGAAGATGATGAATACTACTATTATGTCAAAGCGGTTCCGAAAGTAAATCTTTCTTCGAAAGAGAAGCAGATCAAAAAGATTTCGGGTAAGAAAAATGCAAAACGCAGCGGGGAACGGATTACGAAAAAGCAGCTCGCCAAAGAGCTGGATATTCAGGAAGATATGTTAGATTAAGGATAGATTAAGAATAGTCTAAGAAAGAGGACACAAATCATTCATAAATTTTCCATAGTATAGAAAACAATGTTTAGAAAGGAAGTGAGCTGGGTGCAGAACCTGATAGCAGTGTTTGCTGCATTTTGGGACAAATATATGTTTTGGATCAATCGTCCGGATGTGACAGTTACAGATATTGTAGAGATCCTCATTATCGCATTTTTACTGTATCATATCCTGGTATGGTTTAAGACAACCAGAGCATGGACACTGTTCAAGGGAATCCTTGTGATTCTGGTCTTTATTTTGTTGGCAGCAATTTTCCAGATGAATACGATACTCTGGATTGCGGATAAGACGATCAATGTGGGAATTATCGCAATCTTAGTTATTTTTCAGCCGGAAATGCGAAAAGCACTTGAACAGTTAGGAAGAAAGCGTTTTATTTCGACATTGTTTTCTTTTGACAATGGAAAAAATACGGTGGAGCGTTATAGCGAGCGTACCGTAAACGAGATGGTAAAAGCATGTTATGAGATGGGTAAGGTAAAGACAGGAGCCCTGATCGTTATCGAGAACGATGTCCAGCTTGGCGAATATGAGCGAACCGGAATTGAGTTAGATTCCATTCTTTCAAGCCAGCTTTTGATCAATATTTTTGAAAAAAACACACCATTGCACGATGGTGCGATTATTGTACGGGGAAATCGTGTGGTAGCAGCAACCTGTTATCTGCCGCTTTCCGATAACCTTGCACTGAGCAAAGATTTAGGAACAAGACATCGTGCAGCAGTGGGAATCAGTGAAGTCAGTGATTCTATGACGATCGTAGTATCGGAAGAGACCGGTAAAGTGTCCCTGGCAGTAGAAGGAGAACTCTATCGAAACATAGATGAGGAATTTTTGAAGAAAAAACTTTCCGAAGGACATCTGAAAAATGTGGAAAACGGAAAGATCATAGATTGGAAGAGGAGGTTGCAGAATGTTAAAAAAGCTAAAGAACCTTCTGACAAATAATATCGGTTTGAAATTTTTATCCGTTTTATTTGCGATGATCTTATGGCTGGTAGTGGTCAATATTGATGATCCGGATAAGACATCGACTTTTACTACCAATATTACGATCGCGAACGAAAATGCGATCGCAGATATGGGAAAAAGCTATTCCATTATCAATGACAGTGGAACCGTAACTTTCCGGGTAACGGCAAAACGTTCAATTATCGAGCATCTGACGAATTCCGATTTTAAGGCAACGGCAGATATGGAAAATATCGAACTGCATGATGACGGAACTGCCATTGTACCGATCGATATCAGTGCAGTACGCTATAGCAGCCAGTTAGATATTGATAGAAAGAAGAAAAACTTAGAACTGGCAGTAGAAGATTTACAGAGTAATCAGTTCAAGATCACAGCAGAGGCAACCGGAACCCCTGCGGAGGGAAGTGCGGTAGGCGAATTGAAGGTTTCTCCGGATGTGCTTACAATCTCCGGTCCGGCATCTGTCGTGTCACAGATCAGTAAGGTACAGGCAGTGATCGATGTCAGCGAGAAGTTTTCGGATGTTGAAGACAATGTGGTGCCGGTAGTATATGATGCATCGGGCAATACGCTTGATACCTCTAAGTTAACCTTTAGTCAGGACACGGTGCAGATAAAAGCACAGATTCTGAGTGTGAAAGAGATTCCGATTAACTGTGAGACCGGTGGAGAGTTAGAAAGCGGTTATCAGCAGATCAGTGTGGAATGCGAGCCGAAAAAGATCAAGGTCATGGGAACGGCAGAGAAATTAAATAAGATTACCATGATTACAATCCCGGGAGAAGCACTGGATATTTCGGGTGCGAAGGAAACACTGACAAAGGATATCGATATCAGTACCTATCTGCCGGATGGTGTCACATTAGTAGACAGTTCCCAGGCAAAAGTAAAGGTAACGATCGCGATTGAGCAGACCGAGACAAAGAACTTTAATGTCCCTGTGAAAAATATAAAAATCTTTAATTTATCGGATGACTGTAGCATAGAATATCAGGGTGACAAAATACCGGTTACTTTAAAAGGTTATACGTCAGATTTAGAATCACTTTCGGCAGAAGATGTCATGTTATCCGTTGATGCATCAGGTGTACAGCCGGGAACGAATACACTTCCGCTGACACTGAACCTTGGAAGCGGCTATACATTAGTTGAGGATTCTGTGGTGACCATCAATGTGGTAGATCAGAGCGAAAAGCAGCAGGATACCAATACGGACAGTGAGAGTAAGAAAGATAATAATAAAGAATACAGCAAGAAGAAAGAACAGAGTCAAGAATAGAAGAATACGGATATCAGGAGGAGTCTTATCATGGCTAGAATGTTTGGAACAGATGGTGTAAGAGGCGTTGCGGGTTCAGAACTCACAATCGAACTTGCCATGAAGTTAGGGCAGGCAGGAGCTTATGTCCTGACAAAAGAAAAAAGCCATCAGCCAACAATTATTGTGGGATGTGACACCAGAATTTCCGGCGGAATGTTAGCAAATGCCTTAATGGCAGGTATCTGCTCGGTAGGAGCAAATGCCGTTTATGCAGGAGTGCTGCCGACCCCGGCAGTTGCATATCTGACCAGAAAACATAAGGTGGACGCAGGAGTAGTGATCTCTGCTTCCCACAACCCGATGGAGTTTAACGGGATTAAATTTTTTAACGGGGAAGGATATAAGCTATCGGATGCATTAGAAGATGAGATCGAAGAGCTGATCAAAAACGAAATGAAGGACGTTACCATGCCGATCGGTTCCGGTGTCGGACGTGTGGAGTATCGTTTTGACATGCGAGAAGAATATGTGGATTTTATTGAAAAATGTGTGCCGGTAGATTTAAAGGACATGAAGATCGTAGTGGATTGTGCCGAGGGTGCTTCCCATTATACTTCGGTCAAAGTGCTGCGGGACTTAGGGGCCGATGTAGTAGCAATCCATACCAGTCCGGATGGAACGAATATCAATGCTAACTGCGGTTCGACACATATGGAAGAGCTGCGGGCAAGAGTCGTTTATGAAAAAGCAGATGTCGGACTGGCGTTTGACGGAGATGCAGACCGAATGCTTGCAGTCGATGAATGTGGCGAGGTTGTGGATGGAGACCAGTTGATGTCCATCTGTGGCAATTACATGAAGCAGAAGGGAACTTTAAAGAAAAATACGATCGTAGCAACCGTGATGAGCAACCTTGGAATGTTCTTAATGGGCGAGCGGGAAGGCATCCATATCGAAAAGACGAAGGTGGGTGACCGTTATGTGCTTGAGAATATGTTAGAAAACGGATATAATATCGGTGGAGAACAATCAGGACATATTATTTTCTTAGATGAAAACACCACAGGCGACGGACTGCTCAGTGCATTACATCTGTTGCAGGTCATGACAGAGACGAAGAAAAAACTCTCAGAGTTAGCTTCGATCATGGAGGTACTTCCGCAGGCATTAGTCAATGCAAAGGTGCCAAACCATAAGAAAGAACACTTTGAAGAGTATGCTGAGATTGCCGAGGCTATTGCCGAAGTGGAAGCAAAGTTTGCAGGAGAAGGCAGAGTGCTGATCCGTCCTTCCGGAACAGAGCCTTTAGTAAGGGTTATGATAGAGGGAAAAGACCAGCAGCTGATAGAGAGTGAGGCACAGAAGTTAGCGGAACTGATCAGCAGTATCATGCTGTAAAATATGGGACTATGATGTATAATGTATAGAAAAGAGAGGGGAATACTTTATGGTATCACAAAAAGTAGCAATTAAGAATCCGACAGGGTTGCACTTAAGACCGGCAGGAGAGCTGTGCAAACAGGCAATGCAGTATAAATCACTGATTACATTTAAGTATGGAGATAACACAGCGAATGCAAAGAGCGTATTAAGCGTTTTAGGTGCCTGCATTAAATCGGGAGACGAGATCGAGTTTGTATGCACGGGCGAGGACGAAGAAGACGCCTTAAAAGGTGTAGTTGCAGCAGTAGAGAGCGGACTTGGCGAGTAAAGAACCAATCAGAATATAAAATATAAGAAAAACGTTAGAGAAAGAAAAGAGGTAAAAAATGAAAGTTGTATTGTTAGCGGGAGGATTTGGAACCAGGATCAGCGAGGAAAGTCATTTAAGACCGAAGCCAATGGTAGAGATTGGAGGAAAACCAATCCTTTGGCACATCATGAAATACTATTCTCATTTTGGTCATAATGAATTTATCATCTGCTGTGGTTACAAACAGCATGTCATCAAAGAGTGGTTTGCAAATTATTATTTACATAACAGCGATATCACGTTTGATTTTACACAGGACAACAAAATGATCGTCCATAACAACGTGGCAGAGCCTTGGAAAGTCACATTGATCGACACAGGACTCAACACAATGACCGGAGGAAGGATCAAACGTATTAAAGATTATGTCAATAATGAGCCATTTATGCTTACTTATGGTGATGGTGTATCAAATGTTGATCTTGATAAACTGGTAGAGTTCCATAAGAGTCACGGTAAGATTGCAACAATGACAGCCGTAAACGTAGGACAGCAGTTCGGCGTACTTGAAATTGATGAGGACGGAACGATCAATAAGTTCCGCGAAAAATCTGATTCCGACGGTGGCGTGATCAATGCAGGATTTATGGTGTTAAACCCGGAAATCTTTGATTACATTGAAGGTGATTCCACAGTGTTTGAAAAACAGCCGTTAGAGACTGTGGCAGCAGAAGGACAGTTGAAAGCATATATGCATCACGGATTCTGGAAGTGCATGGATACACAGCGTGACAGAGAAAAATTAGAAGAAATGATCGCATCCGGGGAAGCACCTTGGATGGTATGGTAGGAGAAAACAATGGATTTACAGTTTTATAAAGATAAAAAAGTCTTAGTGACAGGACATACCGGGTTCAAGGGCTCATGGCTTTGCCGCATTTTAATCAATGCAGGAGCAGAAGTAACAGGATATTCCTTAGAGCCTCCGACAGAGCCGAATCTGTTCTCTATGTGCGGTATCGAGGAAAAAATGAATTCCATTATCGGTGACATCCGCGACAGAGAGCATTTAAGCAAAGTGTTTGAAGAAGTACAGCCGGAAATTGTGCTGCATCTTGCGGCACAGCCGATTGTCCGGGATTCTTATAAAGATCCGGTTTACACATATGAGACAAATGTGATGGGAACCGTTAATATCTGTGAATGTGTGAGACAGAACCCTTGTGTGAAGAGCTTTTTGAATGTTACGACAGACAAGGTATATAAAAATAATGAGTGGGAATGGGGCTATCGTGAGAACGAGCCGTTAGACGGTTATGATCCATATTCGAACAGCAAGTCCTGTTCAGAGCTGGTAACACACAGCTATATCAATTCTTTTTATAATGAGATGGATGTGGCAGTGTCTACGGCAAGAGCCGGAAATGTGATCGGCGGCGGAGATTTTGCAAATGACAGGATCATTCCGGACTGTGTCAGAGCAGCCGAGAAAAAAGAGGATATCATTGTGCGTAACCCACATTCCACAAGACCATATCAGCATGTGTTAGAACCTCTTGCAATGTATCTGACGATAGCGAAAGAGCAGTATGAGGATAAAAAATACGCAGGCTTCTATAACGTGGGACCGGATGACTGTGACTGCGTTACAACAGGAGAACTGGTAGACATCTTCTGTGCAAAGTGGGGCGAAGGCATGAAGTGGGTCAACAAGTTCATGGGAGGCCCTCATGAGGCAAACTTTTTAAAATTGGACTGCTCAAAAGTAAAAACCGTATTTGGCTGGTCCCCAAGATGGCATGTGGAAGAAGCCATTGAAAAGACTGTAGAGTGGTCAAAGGTTTACTTTGCAAAGGGAGACATCCCGAAATGTATGGACGAACAGATTAATGAGTTCTTTGGAGGAAAATAAGAATGTTTGAAAATAAGACAGAACAACAGGCAAAAGAAGAAATTTTAAAAATGGTAGAGGAATACTGTAACACCTACCATAATCAGAAAAAAGCATTTCAGGAAGGCGACAGAATTCCTTATGCATCCCGTGTATATGACAGTGCAGAGATGGTAAATCTTGTAGACAGTTCTTTAGAGTTCTGGTTAACAGCAGGAAGATATACCGCACAGTTTGAAAAAGCATTTGCAGAATATTTAGGAGTAAGATACTGCTCTTTAGTAAACTCCGGTTCTTCTGCAAACTTGAATGCATTTATGGCACTGACATCCCCATTATTAGGCGAGCGTCAGGTAAAACCGGGCGATGAAATGATCACAGTAGCAGCAGGTTTCCCTACAACGGTAACACCGGCGATCCAGTACGGTGTTGTTCCGGTATTCGTAGACGTAACCATCCCACAGTACAACATCGATGTTACACAGTTAGAAGCTGCATTATCCGATAAGACAAAAGTAGTTATGGCAGCTCATACATTAGGAAATCCGTTTGATCTATCCGCAGTTAAGACATTTTGTGACAAGCACAATCTCTGGCTGATCGAGGACAACTGTGATGCACTTGGTTCTAAATATGTGATCGATGGAGAAGAGAAATTCACAGGAACCATTGGTGATATCGGAACTTCCAGTTTTTATCCGCCACATCATATGACCATGGGCGAAGGTGGAGCCGTTTATACCAATGATCCGTTATTAAATAAATGTATCCGTTCTATGAGAGACTGGGGACGTGACTGCGTATGTGCATCCGGACAGGACAACCTTTGCGGACATCGTTTTGACAAACAGTATGGCGAACTTCCGTTAGGATATGACCACAAATATGTATATTCACATTTTGGATATAACTTAAAGGCAACCGATATGCAGGCAGCAGTCGGATGTGCACAGATTGTTAAATTCCCGAAATTCGTGGAGAGGAGAAGAGAGAATTTTGACCGCTTAAAAGCAGGTCTTGCAGGAACAGAGGGCAAGCTGATCCTTCCGGTACCATGTGAGAATTCCCGTCCGAGCTGGTTTGGATTTTTAATTACCTGCAAAGAGGGCGTAGACAGAAATAAGGTTGTACAGTATGTGGAAAATCATGGAGTACAGACCCGTATGCTTTTTGCCGGAAACCTGACAAAGCATCCATGCTTTGACCAGATGAGAGCAACCGGAGAGGGCTATCGTATTGTCGGAGAACTGACCAATACAGACAGAATTATGAATGACACATTCTGGGTAGGCGTATATCCGGGAATGACTGATGAAATGATTGATTATATGGCAAAGACCATTAAAGAGGCTGTAGATCAGTAGTAAGGAGATAGATTTATGGGAGAAATCAAGTTATTGGATTGCACGCTGCGTGACGGCGGTTATGTAAATGACTGGAAATTTGGACACAACAATCTTGTCAGCGTATTTGAGCGTATGGTAGATGCAAACATTGATATCATTGAGATTGGTTTTCTAGATGACAGAAGACCATTCGATATTAACAGAAGCATCATGCCGGATACTGACAGTGTAGAGAAGATTTATGGAGGACTTGACAGAAAACAGGCAATGGTGGTCGGAATGATTGACTATGGTACCTGTAAGCTGGAAAATATCAAGCCTTGCAGTGAGAGCTTTTTAGACGGTATCCGTGTGATCTTTAAAAAGCATTTAAGAAAAGATGCACTGGCTTATTGTGCTGAATTAAAAAAACTTGGTTATAAGGTTTTTGCACAGCTGGTATCTGTGACTACCTACGAAGATGATGAAATGATGGATTTAATCCGTCTTGCCAATGAAGTGAAACCGTATGCGGTTTCTATGGTAGATACTTACGGCTTGATGCATCAGGAGAATTTAAAGCATTATTTTGATTTGTTAAATGAACACTTAGCACCTGAGATCGGGATCGGATATCATGGTCATAACAATTTTCAGATGGGTTATGCGAACTGTATCGAGATGGCATCCCAGAAGACAGACCGTGAGATGTTAGTAGACGGAAGTATTTACGGTATGGGAAAAAGTGCCGGAAATGCACCAATCGAGTTAGTGGCAATGCATTTAAATGACTGCTTTGGAAAAGATTACCATATCAGCCAGATTTTAGAAGCAATCGATGCGAATATCATGGATTTCTATAAGCCCGCAACCTGGGGGTACAATATGTTCTTCTTCATTGCGGCATTGAACAACTGCCATCCGAACTATGTTTCGGATCTGATGAATAAGAGAACCCTTTCCGTAAAGGCAATTAATCAGATCCTTGGAAAATTAGAGGGCGATAAGAAGCTTTTATACGATAAGAACTATTTAGAGAACCTCTATTTAGAATATCAGAATGTCGATGTGGATGATACGGCAGACATGGCAGAGCTGACAAAAGCATTTGCCGGAAGAAATGTGCTGCTCTTAGGACCGGGAATGAATGTGGAAAAACAGAAAGACCGTATTGAGTCCTATGTAAAAGAAAACGATCCGATCATCGTATCGATCAACTTCGTATCTGAATTGTTTAAACCGGATTATATTTTTCTCAGTAATGCGAAGCGTTATGTGCAGTTAGCAACCGAGCTGCTGCAAAAAGGCGACGAATTTAAAGTGATCGCAACGTCAAATGTAACAAAGACGAGCGGAAAATTTGACTATACCTTAAAATATGCAACACTCTTAGATGAGGATGCAGAGATCATCGACAATTCCTTTATCATGCTGTTGAAGGTCATGATCCGCCTTGGCGTAAAGAAAGTTGCATTGGGCGGCTTTGATGGATATATGGGGGATCGAAGAAAGAATTATGTGAACCCGAACATGGAATATAAATTCAGCAAAAAACAGGCAGAATCTTTAAATGAGTATGTCTGCACAGTATTAAAGACATTGTCAGATGAGCTGGAGATGGAGTTTATTACAGACTCATTGTATGCAGAGTAGTGAGGAGATAAGCAAATGAAAGTGAAAGTATCAGATTATATCGCAGATTTTCTTGTGGATAACGGAATTGATACGATGTTTATGATTACCGGTGGCGGAGCCATGCATTTAGATGACAGCTTTGGCCATAAGGAAGGGCTGCATTGTGTATTTAACCACAATGAGCAGGGATGTTCTGTTGCGGCAGAAGGTTATACCAGACTGACCAACAAATTAGCCGCAGTCTGCGTTACCAGCGGTCCGGGAGGAACGAATGCATTGACCGGTGTATTGGGCGGATGGTTAGATTCCATTCCAATGTTCATCGTGTCCGGACAGGTAAAAAGAGAGACGACGACATGGTCTACCGATGTTCCGGTACGTCAGTTAGGCGATCAGGAATATCAGATCGTGGAAAGTGTTAAACCAATGACAAAATATGCACATATGATCGTAGAAGCAAACGAGATCGCATATCATTTAGAAAAGGCATTATACTTAAGCAAAGCAGGCAGAGGCGGCCCTGTGTGGTTAGATGTGCCGTTAGATATCCAGGCAGCCATCGTAGATACTGATGACCTGAAACATTTTGACAAATCCGAATGTGCCGAAGAGATTCCGCCAAAGGTAGAAGCATCTACCGCTGTGGAGATTTTAGAAAAGATCAAAGCAGCAAAACGTCCGCTGATCTTAGCAGGTACGGGAATCCGTCTTGGCGATGCGCACAAGGAATTTATTGAAGTTATCGAAAAATTAAATATACCTGTAGTAACTGCATGGAATGCCCATGATGTCTTATGGGATGCACATCCGTTATTTGTCGGAAGACCAAGCACCGTTGGAACACGCGGTGGTAACTTTGCGGTAGAAAATGCAGATCTGGTACTGACATTAGGATGCCGTCTGAACATCCGACAGATCAGTTACAACTATAAAGACTGGGCGAAAAAGGCATTTAAGATCGTTGTAGATATTGATAAAAACGAATTGAACAAACCGACCATTTTCCCGGATATGAAAGTACATGCCGATGTCAAAGATTTATTACAGGAATTGTTAAAGGCAGATGTTTCCGTGGAAAATGAGGAGCATCAAAAATGGTTAGAGTTCTGCCAGGCAACCAATAAAAAATACCCGGCAGTATTACCGGAATATTATGAGAAGAAATCTCCGGTAAATCCATATGTCTTTATGAAAAAACTTTTTGAAGGATTAGAAGAGAACGATATCGTTGTAACCGGAAACGGAAGTGCCTGTGTGGTTTCCTTCCAGGCGGCAGAGATTAAAAAGGGTCAGAGACTCTTTACCAATTCCGGATGTGCCAGCATGGGCTACGGTCTGCCGGCAGCATTAGGTGCCTGCATTGCAGAAGGTGAAAAGAGAGTGATTTGCTTAGATGGCGATGGAAGTCTGATGATGAATCTTCAGGAATTGCAGACAATTCGTTATAACAACTGCAATATGAAGCTGTTTGTATTGAACAACAACGGTTATCATTCGATCCGTCAGACACAGAATAATCTGTTTAAAAACGGATTAATCGGAGTCTGCGATGGCAATGGTGTGAACTTCCCACCGTTTGACAAACTGGCAGATACATTCGGTTTCAAATATTTCAAGATTGATTCTTTGGACGGTATCGAAGAGAAATTACAGGAGGTTCTGAATACGGACGGTCCTGTACTGTGTGAGGCAATTTTGGATGAGGCACAGAATTTTGCACCGAAGTTATCCTCTAAGGTGCTGCCGGATGGTAAGATTGTATCACCGCCAATTGATGATATGTTCCCATTCTTAGACAGAGCGGAGTATCAGGCAAATAAATTACAGTAGTGGTTGAGGGTATGAAAAAAGAAAAATTAAAACTGGAATATATTTTTTATATTTTGATGGCAATTCTGATAGGTTTGTTCCTGTACTGGTTATTCCATGATGACAAGGGTACACAGTGGAATGTCTTTTTCAGAAAAACGAGTGACTACTTTGCTGATTACATCAACGTACTCCGTTACTCGGCATGGCATGATCCGTATTTCAATGCATTGAACGGACCATCGGAAAAGGGCTATTTTCCATTGACCTATCTGATTTTTTACTGGCTGGCAAAAGCAGTGAATTTTGCAGAGTATCGGGATGATGGCATAGACGTCGGTATGTGGACGACAAATCTGACGATCGCAAACTATGTCATGCTATTGATGATCCTGATCATGTTTATCCAGTTGTTCCAGATGAAAAAAGGAAAACCGGTAACAAAGTGGCTGATGACACTGGCACTGGCATTTTCCGGGATCGCACTGTTTTCCTATGAGCGTGGAAATGTGATCTATCTTGCGGTCATCGGAATGGTGTGCTTTATCGAGCATTACCAGAGTGAAAATAAAGTGCTGCGGGAATGGGCGTTTATCGCACTTGCCTTTGCAGCGGCGATCAAGGGATATCCTGCAATTTTCGGAATCCTGCTGATCTGGGAAAAACGCTGGAAAGAAGCGATACGTCTGATGATCTACGGACTGCTGTTCTGCTTTGGCCCGTTTGCCCTGATCGGAACCGGATTTAAGTATAATATCACGCAATGGCTGGTAAATCTCGGTGAAAACGGCGAAAAATATATGTTTACACATAACCCGCGTTTTGGCTATCTGTTCTTCCTGTCACAGATGAAGAGCGGAGATACCAGAGATATGTGGAATGAAGTGTTAAAGATTATTTTTTATATCTTAGCCATCGTAGGAATTATTGTCATTTCCAAACAGAAGACATGGTGGAAAAAGGCGGCAATGCTGGTTTCCATTATCATCCTGTTGCCGACGAACAGTGGATTTTACTGTGGATTGTACCTGTTCCCGATCGTAGTTCTCTTTTTCAATGAAGAAGAACACAACTGGCTGGATATTTTATATATGCTTTCAATGATCGTCATACTCAATCCGTTCCAGTTGATGACAAAAAAGGGAGTCAACATTACATTGACAGCGACGAATATTGCAATGTTTGTCTTTGCAGGATTGCTGCTGATCGATAATATCGTGAATTTTATAAGAGTGCTGATAGAACAGCATAAAAATAAAATAAGAATAAAAGGAGCTCTTCCGGATTAGAAGAGCTCCTTTAATTGTGCTACATCGGCAGCAACGGCATCCGGTTCAAAGGCAAGTACATCTTCTTTGGAAGAAAAACCAAAACCGTAGGTCACGCCGACGAATCCAAGACCGATCTCATGTGCACCGATCGCATCGTTGTCACTGTCACCCACCAGCACCGCATCCGCAGGATCATCTACACCCAGTGCATGGATGCAGTTGCGGACAACATCTGCTTTGGAGTATTTTCCGGCGGCATCCGAACCGTGGATCGAATCAAAACAGGAAGCAATGCCGCAATGCTCCAATACACGTTTTGCCATGTCCTCACGCTTGTAGGTTGCAACGCCAAGCTGATAGCCTTTTTCATGCAGATAGAGGAGTAAATCCTTCATGCCCTCATAGGCATGGGCTTTTAACAGATCATCGCCACCGTAATGGGAACGGAAAATATTCATCGCACGCAGGGATTCCTCTTCGCTGATTCCGTAAATCTCCCGTAAACGTCTGTGTACCGGCGGTCCGATAAAACTTCGCATCTGTCCCACATCTAACTTTTCATATCCAAGAGTGTCTATCGTATACTGTACACTGCTGATCACGCCTTCCGAGGTATCCAGCAGCGTGCCGTCTAAGTCAAATAAAATTGCCTTGTACTGTTTCATTTATCTTTGTATCCTCCTGTAATTTATCTAAGGGTATCATAGCGAAATTGTGGGAGTTGGTCAAGTTTTCTATTCCTTGCTTCCGCTGATCCGTCCTCTTTTCCTGCAACTCGTCCTACGAACTCAGACAGGCAGGAAAGAGAGGACTGCTAAGAAGCTCGTCATGACGAAAGCCTCGCAAAATGGTTTCTTATTAATACCACAGCGTTCCCACCTACTACAGCACGGCGGATGAGTCCCCGGTACGGAACATTGTGTAAAGGATTAGAAGTGCTTGGATTCCGACGAAAACAGCAATTGGCAGACAGGAAGTCTGCCAAAGACCGAGCTGAGCCATGGATGGCGAATCGAGGTCGGCTGCATCAGGAACCAATATATTATCGTGCGGAATCCGTAGCACTTCTTATCCTTCACACACGTTCCGTACCGGGGACTCACCGCTATCTCTTTCTTAATTTTATATGAACCCACCCCGAATGACTTGAATTATATGGAAGAATCAAATATAATAATAAAGATTATGGATAATTACGCTTAGTATGACTTCAAGGAGAAACAACATGAAAAAGATAGCGATCATGGGTGCGAGAGGCTTTGTAGGCAAGGCACTGACCGCCCATCTGCAGGACAAATATACAGTATATCCGATTACCCGCGAGCAGTTCAGTCTGTTAGACGAGCAGGCGGTGATGGAGTTTTTTGAGAAAGAAAACATAGATGTGGTATTCCACTGTGCGAACCAGGGCGGTTCGAGAAAGACAGGCTATGACGTAGCAGCACCGGATGTCATCGGCAACAACTTAAAAATGTTTTTCAATATGGAACGCTGTTTAAAAGACGGCATGAAGCTGATCAATTTTGGAAGCGGTGCGCAGTACAACAAGGCAAGAGACCTTGTAAAAGTAAAAGAGGATACGATAGGAACCGTGATCCCGAAAGATGATTATGGATACAGCAAATATGTGATGTCTGAATATTTAGGAGTGCGGGAGTCCTCCAATAAACCGGGAATCATATACAATCCGATCATATTCGGACTGTACGGACAGGGAGAAGATTACACGTTCAAATTCATCTCCAATGCGATCATGAAGAATCTGTTAGAGATGCCGATCGTCATTAATCAGAATGTCGTATTTGACTATCTGTATTTAGGAGATTTTTTAAAGGTCATGGATAAGCTGATCGAAGAGGATGTGCCAAACCGGGAGTTCAATATCACACCGACGGAATCCATTGATCTTTGCAGCATTGTAGAGATCATCAACGAGATCGGAGATTTTAAAAGCGAAGTCACGGTTAAGAATCCGGGACTGAACTATCAGTATACCGCAGATAATACCAGACTTTTGGAAAACATGGGAAATGATTTTGTATTTACTTCCTACAAGGAGGGTATAAAAGAGTTATACGACTATTATAAAGAAAATTTAGACCGGCTCGACACGGAAGCGATCCGAAAAGATGAGCTGTTAAAATATTGTAAGACTAAGGGATAAGAGGATAAAGGAACATGAAAAAAATCAGTGTATTGATTCCTTGTTATAATGAGGAAGAGAATGTAGTACCGATGAGTGAGGCAGTTGCGGATATATTTGCAAAAGAGCTGCCGGAATATGATTATGAACTGGTGTTTATAGACAACGATTCGAAAGATGCGACCAGACCACTCTTGCGTGACATCTGTAAAAAGAATCCGCATGTAAAAGCCATCTTTAATGCAAAAAACTTTGGACAGTTCAATTCGCCGTATTATGGAATCTTACAGACGACAGGAGATTGTACGATTTCCATGTGCTGTGACTTCCAGGACCCGGTAGAGTTGATACCAAAGTATGTCAGAGAGTGGGAAAAAGGTTATAAGATCGTCATAGGAATTAAGACAAGCAGTAAAGAGAACAAGATGATGTATCATCTGCGTAGCCTGTATTATAAGATGATCAAAAAATTCTCAGACGTAGAGCAGATCGAACATTTTACGGGTTCCGGACTTTATGATAAAGATTTTGTACAGGTGCTTCGGGATTTAAAAGACCCAACACCGTTTTTGCGTGGAATCGTAGCCGAACTTGGCTATGAGAGAAAAGAAATACCGTATGAGCAGCCACAGCGAAGAGCAGGAAAGACACATAATAACTTCTTTACGTTATTCGATGCGGCAATGCTTAGTATTACATCCTATACAAAGATCGGACTCAGGCTTTGTACGATCATAGGTGCGATATTCAGTGCGATCGGATTTATCATTGCAATCGTTTATCTGGTCATGAAACTGATCTGGTGGAATCGTTTTGCAGCAGGAATGGCACCGGTTCTGATCGGAATGTTTTTCTTAGGTTCCATCCAGATATTCTTTATCGGATTTCTGGGAGAATATATTTTAAGTATGAATAAGCGGTTGATGAACCGTCCGCTGGTTGTGGAATCAGAAAGAATTAATTTTGACGCATAGGAGAAAACAATGGAAAATACAGGAGTCAGACTGTGGAAAATCTTAGACAAGATGCTCTATGCAATCTTTGTCCGTTTCCTTCATCTGAAATTTTTAGAAAAACGCTGGGATGGATTTATGCAGTTCGTCAAGTTCGGAGTAGTCGGAGTCACGAATACGGTCATTTCCTATACTTTGAATGTACTGGTACTTTTTGCCTGTGCAAAGCTGCATATCTTTGAACGGTATGATTATATTTTGGGAAATACGATCGCATTCCTTCTGAGTGTGCTCTGGTCTTTCTATTGGAACAGCCGTTATGTATTCGGTTTAGAGGAAGGCGAGAAACGCTCCCCGTGGAAAGCGTTGTTAAAGACATATATATCTTATGGTTTTACGGGAATCATATTAAGTAACATACTTTCTTATGTATGGATCCGTGTGTTTGGAATTTCAAAATACCTTGCACCATTGATCAATCTGGTAGTAAGCATCCCGGTCAACTTCCTGATGAACAAGCTCTGGGCATTTAAGGGAGAAAAAACGGAGGCTTAAAGAGGGCAAGCAATGAATAACAGAGAACAATACAAGCGAATGCTGAACTTTTTGGCAAACGCAGTCATTTTATTTTTTCAGGGAATGTGCTTTGCATATATATGGTATGAATATTACAGCAGAGTTATTTTTATGCCGTTCTTCCGCCGTGGTAACTGGGCGGTTGTCGGTATGTATGTCTTAATCCTCTTCTTCTTTACGAGGGTTATGGGCGGTTATAAGGTGGGATATCTTCGGATATCAGATATCTGCCTGTCGCAGTTGTTGGCGATTTTAGCAAGTAATGTGATCGGATATCTGCAGATCTGTATGATCGGCAGGGATTATATGCCGATCGGGCCGATCATTATGATCACATGGGCAGAGATACTGTTTGTTGTACCGTGGGCATATACGGTGCGCTGGCTTTTTGTGCGTCTGTATCCGCCACGGAAGATGCTGATCATTTATGGAAAATATTCCCCGGATGATCTGATCAAAAAAGTAAATTCACGAAGAGATAAATACAATATCTGCGGAGCAGAGAGTATTGCAATCGGATATGAAGAACTGACAAAACGGATTCCGGACTATGAGGCGGTCGTACTTTGTGACCTTCCGGCTCATACGAGAAATAAGATCCTGAAATTCTGTTTTGAGAAATCTATCCGTATCTATGTAACACCAAAACTTTCGGACATCATCATTTCAGGTTCCGAATCAATACATCTGTTTGATACGCCGCTTTATCTGTGTCGCAATAACGGATTCAGCATGGATCAGCGGATTTTCAAAAGAGCCATGGATATTATCGGTTCCCTGATCGGAATTATCATCCTGTCACCATTTATGCTTCTGACAGCGGTAGCGATCAAAGCCTATGACAGAGGCCCTGTATTTTTTAAACAGGCAAGACTGACACAGGATGGCAGGGAGTTTGGAATTATCAAATTCCGCAGTATGTGTATAGAATCGGAAAAAAATGGTGCACAGCTTGCGAAAAAGCATGACGACAGGATCACACCGGTCGGCAGACTGATCCGTAAGATCCATTTTGACGAGATACCACAGTTATTTAATATTTTAAAAGGCGATATGTCGATCGTCGGTCCAAGACCGGAGCGGCAGGAGATCGCAAGCCAGTACGAAGAGATCATACCGGAATTCCGCTATCGTTTGAAAGTAAAAGCGGGACTGACCGGATATGCACAGGTGTATGGAAAATACAATACGACACCATATGATAAATTAAAGTTAGACATGCTGTATATTGAAAACTACAGCTTCTGGCTGGACATCAAGATACTGTTGATGACATTTAAGGTTATCCTGCAAAAAGAAAATTCCGAGGGAATCGATGAAAATCAGATTACAGCCTTAAAGCGGGAGATTGAAAGCAAGACCACAACAAAGTATTAAGAAGGTGTAATATGGGAATATCTGTATTGATGTCTATTTATAAAAAAGAAAAACCGGAATATTTTCGTGAGACGATGGAAAGCATTTTGGCACAGACCAGACAGCCGGAAGAGATCGTGCTGATCGAGGATGGGACACTGACACCGGAATTGGATGCGGTGATCGAAGAATATCAGAAGAGATGTTCGAATCTGAAGGTCTATCCACACAAAGAAAATCAGATGTTAGGCAGGGCACTCGCAGAAGGAGTGACACTCTGCTCCTATGAACTGATCGCAAGAATGGATACCGACGATGTGATGATGCCAAAACGTTTAGAGCAGCAGTATGCGTATATGCAGCAGCATCCTGAAATTTCCGTCTGTGGTGGCTTCATCAGAGAATTTAACGATGAGGGTACCTATGAGAGGATTAAAAGGATGCCGCGTCTGATGGAGGATATCCTTCCTTATGCGAGATACCGCAATCCGTTAAACCACATGACGGTCATGTTCCGGAAACAGGATGTGTTAAATGCCGGTAATTATCGGCATTTTCCTTATTTAGAGGATTATGATCTGTGGAGCAGGATGTTAGCAAAGGGATGTGCTTTTTATAATCTGCCGGAAATCTTAGTCAAAGCGCGTTCCAGTGAAGCACTTTACGAAAGAAGAGGCGGTGCGGCTTATTTTCGTCAGTACAGACAACTTCGAAAAGAGCAGCATACACTTGGCCTGACTTCGGGCAAAGAATATGCGACAGGCTGTATTCTTAGCTTTGGAATGACAATGCAGCCGTCCTTTTTAAGAAAACTCACATATCAGAAGGTACTTAGAAAATGAAAATATTGATTGATGCGAGAAGCATGGGAACAAAGCCAAGCGGAATCGGAATGTATATCTACAATTTTGCAAAAGAGCTGGTCAAAGAGCCGGATATGGAGATCCATCTGTTATCTGATATAGCAACGAGCAATGAGATGCAGGCGATGGAGCAGGCGGGAGCCATACTTCACTGTTACGGTACACCGGTCGGAAAAAATTTTGGGCTGGTTAAATATTACCGCTATCTGCAAAAAGTGATCCATGAGATCCGGCCGGAGATCTTCTGGGAGGGTAACAGTTTAGTACCGATCAAAGTGACAAATCCTTATGGAAAATTTATGGTCACCGTACATGATCTGTTCCCACTGACGATGCCGGAGTGTTTTGGAAAAAAATATGAGTATTATTTTCGTTATGGGCTGAAAAACACCCTCAAATATGCCGATACGTTTATCTATAATTCCATGGAAACAAAACGGGATATGGAGCGTATTTTTCCACAGGCAGCAAAAAAAGAGAGCTTTTTATCCTATATCATTATAGATAGGATCGTGCATGGCGAAATTGAGGACAACAATGCATTTCTCTATGTCGGAAATTTAGAAAAACGAAAAGGGACGGATCTCTTATTAGACGGCTATCTGGAATATCTGAAAGCAGGCGGAACCAAGGATTTACGCTTTGCGGGAAAGATCCGTGAGGCGGATATCGAAGAGAAGATCAGACAGGTACAGGAGCAGACTAAAAAAGCAACCTATTTAGGATATCTGACTAAGGAAGACAAAGAGAGAGAATACCGTCAGTGCAGTGCTTTTTTATTTCCGTCAAGGGCAGAAGGATTTGGAATGCCGGTAGTAGAAGTTATGAATTATGACAAACCGGTCATTGCCAGCAATCTGAGTATTTTTCAGGAGCTGATCGGAGATGAGATCAATTATTTTACCATTTCGGATGATAACAAGGAGTCCGCAAAACGGCTTGCAAAGCGGATGTCAGACTACGAACAGCCGACAGAGGGCAGCTATGAGAAGATCATAGAGCGGTATGTGCCGCAGAATTTAGCAAAGAACCTGAGTGCATATTTCAGGCAGCAGGTTACAGAGTAAGAAAAAGAACAGGAAAAAATGAAATGAGTGTATCAAATTTAGTAATTAAAATCACGGATGCTTTAAAACCGGTACTGGTAAAGATCATCCCACAGGAGTATTTAAGCCGGGCAAAGAAAGCATATATGAATCGCAATACAACGAAGTTAAAAGATGCAAAGATCGCACCTTATAAGCCGGGCAGATATGCCGAGGGAATCAACCTGATCGGAAGTATCCAGGCAGCTTCTGGTTTAGGACAGAGCAGCCGTCTTGTGGCAGCGGAGTTAGAAGCCTCCGGGATGCCGTACAGCATCAAAGAACATCATATTTCCGAACAGTTAAGCATGACAGAGCATGAGTTTGATGCAAAATTTTCGGACGAGCTTCCATACGATATCAATCTTTTGCATATCAATGCACATGAATTTACGGTATCCTATATGCAGCTTGGAAAGCAGGTGTGGGACTATCGGTATAATATCGCATTCTGGCTTTGGGAATTAGAGGAGTTCCCGGCGGAATGGGTGGACTGTATTTCAATCGTAGATGAGATCTGGACACCGGCAGAGTTTGTAAGTAACAGCATTCGCAAGGTGACGGATAAGCCGGTGCATACAATCCCGTATCATGTAACGGCACCGACAGATGACAAATACGACCGTGCATATTTTGGACTGCCGGAAGACAAATTCCTGTTTCTGATGATGTATGACAACGGAAGCATGATGGAAAGAAAGAATCCGTTAGGTACTTTAGAGGCATTTAAACGTGCATTTGGCAAGGAAAATGACGAGGTCGGTCTGGTTATTAAGATTTCAGGAAATGCCAAAGAAGATATGGAAAAGATCCGTGAATTTTTTGACGGATATACCAATATCTATTTTATGACAGAGATGTTGACGAAGATAGAAGTCAACAGCCTGCTTCGGGATGTGGATGTGTTTGTATCCCTTCATCGTGCCGAAGGATTTGGGCTTGGTATGGCAGAGGCAATGTTGAACGGCACTCCTTGTATCGCGACAAACTGGTCTGCGAATACAGAGTTTATGGATGAAAAATCTGCCTGCATGGTAGATTATCAGTTGATAGAGCTGACGGAGGACATCGGGCCGTTTAAGGCAGGAAAGCGCTGGGCAGATGCGGATGTTGCGCAGGCAGCAGAGTACATGAAACGCTTATATGCAGATAAGGCTTTTTATGATATAATAAAGAATAATGCTCTTTCACATATCAACGAGGTCCTGAGTGAGGAACGCATTACAGTTATGATGAGAGAACGCGTGGAGGCGATCCGAAAGGAAGCCAAAGAGGCGTTAAAAAAGAACGAAGAAAAATAACCAGAGGAAGTAAAATGAAAAAAGAGAAACGCAGCAATGCCGTCTTTTACGGTCTGATGGGAATCATGTTGGGATTATTTGTGATTTCCTTAATAGCAACAGGTGGAAAAAGTATTTATCAATTTCTGTTTTATGACAGAAAAGATATCTTTATGGATTTTTTCAACAGTATCAATGATTGTTTCAGTGGGGATCCTTATGGAAAGAAATGTATCTATCCGCCGCTGACCTATGTCATTTATACGATCTTCAGCAAATTTCTGCCAATGGATATGGCAAAAAAACACGGAATGTTTGCCGTGCGTGACAGCGCACAGGGCTTAACGGTCTACATGATCTATACACTGATCATTGTAGTGATCATGCTGGCATTGATCTGGAAATTCTTAAAGGGAGACAGGAAAAAGAAATTACAGTTTTCGGTCGTGACTTTAATGAGTATGCCGGTGCTTTATTCGTTTGACAGAGGAAATATCGTATGGTTTTGTATGGCATTTCTGATGGTTTACATTTTTACTTATGACAGCAAAAATAAGATCTTGAGGGAAATCGGTCTGATCTCTTTGGCAATTGCAACTTCGATCAAGATCTATCCGGTGGTATTCGGACTGATGTTAATATTTGATAAGAGATGGGCAGAGGCAAAGAGATGTATTATCTATGGAGTATTGATCTTCTTTGTTCCGTTTTTGTGTTTTGGCGGATTTTCAGAGTTTACAGTATTGTTATCCAACCTGACCAATGCATCGAACTTCCTTGGAAGCATCGGACACGGATACCGTCTGAACTTCTCGAATACGGTATATGGAGTATTTGATGTGTTACAGCGCCGCGGACCGCGGATCGACAAACTGTTACAGTATGCACTCTATGCATTCTATGTGTTCTATCTGCCTTGTATCTTTTTAGCAAGAGAACGCTGGAAAAAAATATTTTTACTGACAGCGGTACTGGTAGGAATGCCGCCGTTCAGCTATGCATATTCCATGGTCTTTGTGATCATTCCGTTGATGTTGTTCTTAAACGAGAATAAAGGAAAACCAAGAGATGTTTTCTATGCAGTCTGCTTTGTGTTCTGTATCGCACCGATCGGATACAGCCCGGTTTCTATTTTAGGAGATGCAACTGTGCCGTATGCCTATTCACTGAATGTATTGGTGATGTCACTGGCACTCATGGCATTGACCGGATTTCTTGCATTAGAGACATGGATTACGAGAATTACAGAGGTATTGCTGCCTCGAAGGAGTAAGTAAGCATGATAAAGGATTTAAAGGAATTATATGCATACCGCCAGATGATATTCAGTCTGGTAAAAAAAGATCTGCGTGGCAGATATAAGGGTTCCGTATTGGGATTTATGTGGACATTTATCAATCCGCTGTTACAGATGGGAGTCTATACGCTGGTATTTTCCATTATCTTAAGAAATGATATTGATAAATACTATCTGTTCTTATTCGTGGCATTGGTACCGTGGATTTTCTTCTCGGCATCTTTGACGGGAGGTGCAGACAGTGTCTTAGCCTCTAAGGATATGTTAAAAAAGATATATTTTCCAAGAGAGGTTTTACCGATCTCCTATGTCACGGGAGCTTTTGTCAATATGCTTTTGAGCTTTGTGGTTATTTTCGGAGTGATCATTTTTACCGGACACGGACTGAACCCATTAGCGCTTTTGACGCTTCCGATCATTATGTTAGTGGAATATGTCATGGCACTGGGGATTGCCCTGCTCAGTTCGGCGTTGACCGTATACTTTAGAGACTTGTCCTATATTTTAGGAATCATTGCAATGATATGGCAGTATCTGACTCCGATCATGTACTCCTCAGATTTAGTACCGGACAAGCTGCGTCCGCTGTGGAATCTCAATCCGATGACACCGGTCATTGAGGCATACCGTTCCGTGCTTTATGCAAAGCAGGTGCCGCAGCTGTCAACTTTGATCCAGGCAGCAGTGCTGGGTGTGGTAGTCTGTGTGATCGGTTATATCAGTTTTAGAAAATTGCAGAAAGGTTTTGCGGAGGAATTGTAGGATGCGCGAAGAAAATGCAATCGAAGTAAAAGATTTAAAAAAACAGTTTAAGGTCTATTATGATAAAGGCAGCCAGTTAAAGGAAAAGATGCTGTTCTGGAAGAGAAACCGCTATGAGAACCGTCAGGTATTAAACGGAATCAGCTTCGAGGTTAAAAAAGGAGAAGCAGTCGGACTGATCGGACACAATGGCTGTGGAAAGAGTACCACCTTAAAGCTGCTGACGAAGATCATCTATCCGACCTCCGGTACTGTGGAGATGCGGGGCAGGGTATCCAGCCTGATCGAGCTTGGAGCCGGATTCCACCCGGATATGAGCGGAAGAGAGAATATTTATACGAATGCGGCAATCTTTGGTCTTTCCAAACGGGAGATAGAAGAGAGACTGGATACGATCATTGAGTTTTCAGAGTTACAGGCATTTATCGACAATCCGGTGCGTACCTATTCTTCAGGAATGTATATGCGGCTGGCGTTTGCAGTTGCGATCAATGTCAATGCAGATATCCTTCTGATCGATGAGATCTTAGCCGTAGGAGATGCGAATTTTCAGGCGAAATGTTTTGATAAATTAAAAGAGATCAAAGAGCGGGGAACGACAATTATCATCGTATCCCATGCGTTAGGACAGATCGAGCAGATCTGTGACCGGACAATCTGGCTGCAGGACGGACAGATCAAGTTGAGCGGTACACCGCGTGACGTACATCCGAAATACCAAAACTACATGAATGAAATGCGTAAAAAGATGGCAAATGAGAACATGGATGAATTTGTTCCGCCGGAGCCGGAAGAAACAGAGGATGAAAAGCGTTATGGTGATAAACGGGTGGTCATTACTGAGGTGGAGATGCAGAATGCCGAAGGAAAGAAGCAGAGAGCCTTTACCTGCGGTGAACCGATCACGATCCAGGTTCAGTTCCATGTCAATGAGCCGGTAGAAAAAGCCATGATGGGATTTGGGATTTTCCGTCGGGATGGCATGCACTGTTACGGATGCAATACGCATATCGACAACATCGGTGATCTGAGTTTTAAGGAAGATGGAACGGTGCGGATCCGGTTAGAAGAGATGGATTTATTAGAGGGTTCTTATTCGCTGGATTTAGCGATCCAGACCGATTTAGAAGAACCGATTGATTTTTACAGAGAAGTCATGCCGTTTGAATTATACAATTCTAAGAGTGATATCGGAGTTGTGCGGATTCCGCACAGTTGGGAACTAGAAGAAGTGCAGAAGGAGTAGCGGATATGGAAAAACTGGAATTTCGTTCAGAGGCAGAAAAAGAAATCTTTATGCAGCTGATCAGTAAAAAAGAAGCGATTCGTCTTTGTTTTGAACAAAAAGACAGTTCCTATATGGAAAGCGAAGTGCAGAAATTAGATGATATGTTAGATGAATTAGAGCAGCACTATTCACTTGCAATCTATGATCTGCAGGATCCTTCGAGGATGAAACGTCTGTTTGGACGGGTGTTTGGAAAAATCTTTAAAGTGTTTTTCATGGGACCGTTTGCAAAAAAACAGATTGCCTATAACAGACAGGTATTGAACACGCTTCACAACCTTCAGGAGACACAGGAGGGAATCTTAGAAGCTATGGCAAAGATGAAAGAACAACAGGAGGTAAGCGAATGAATATAGGATTTGATTCTGTTGGGATTTTAGGACCTGCAAGCAAGAATCGTGGAATTGGAAATTACACGAAGAGCCAGTTTTTAAAAATGGCAGAGATAGATAAAGAAAACCAGTATTTCTTTTTAAATACCTATGAAGCAGATTTTTCCCTGAGTGAGTTTATGGAGGATGCGTCAAATCTGCATGAAGAGTTTTATTTTTTCGGAAAAGGCAATTTTTTACTGCATGACCGTATCAACTATGAATTAGTCGGAAAAGTCGTAAAGCGTTTTTTAAAGGATAATCAGATCGATGTGTTCTATATGACCTCTCCGTTTGATGAGAATATGACGCTCTACCGTAAGGAATGGTTTGAGGGTGTGACGGTTGTCGCAACGGTATATGATATTATCCCATACATGAGAAAGGAACAGTACTTTCCACGTTTCAGCCGTGCAAAGCAGTACTATGAGATGAGGATCGATATGCTCAAATGGGTGGATCAGATACTGGTCATTTCTGAGAGTGTAAAGCAGGATATGATCAAATACATGAATTTTGCGCCGGAGAAGATCGATGTCATCTGGGGTGCGGTAGATGAAAGATTCAAAGAGATTCCGGTTGCCGATGAAACAGAAAAAGAGATCCGTGAAAAATTCGGTATTACGGATTCCTTTATTATCTGTACGGGGGGTGCAGACGGCAGAAAGAATTTAGATGGACTGATCCGTGCCTTTGGAGCAATGCCAACGGAGTTAAAGGAACAGTATCAGTTAGTCATTGTCTGTAAGCTGTCACAGGAAACTGTGGATGGCTTTATGAAACTCGCAAAAGAGTCTGATGCAGACGGAAGAGTCATCTGTACGAATTTTGTTACGGATGAAGAGCTTCTGATCTTATATAATTTAGCACACCTGACTGCATTTCCATCGAAGTATGAAGGCTTCGGACTTCCGGTCGTGGAATCCTGGGCATGTGGAACTCCGGTTTTAACATCGAATAATTCCAGCCTTGTGGAAGTCGGAGGAGACGGAGCCGTTTTAGTCAATCCGAATGATGTATCGGATATCACCAGAGGACTGGTACAGGCATTGTCAGAAACCGATTTAGAGGAACTTTTACAAAAAGGCAAGAAACGTTTAGAGCGGTTTCAGTGGAAGGTCGTGGCAGAGGACACCTTAAAATTTATTCAGGATGCCTATGAGAAACATGAAAAAACAAATCAGGATTTAACAAAAGAGGAAAAGCCGGAAAAAATCTACGCAGATAAAAAGTGGCTGGCAAGACTCTATGCAGAGCGGATCATCGGACAGAAATATACAAGTCTGGAGATATGGCATCTGGCAAGGATGATCGCCTATGCAGACGGTGTAGATCAGGATTAGGAGAAAGTAAGCATGGCAGAAGGTTTCGTATTTTTTGCCGCGGTATTGGCACAGGGATTCCTGTATGCAAAGCTGTTGCCGCGTAAATACAACGATATGGAAAAAGGGATATTAGCGGGGGTGGCAGAGATCGCAGAAATCGCAGTTGCTGCGAATCTGCTTGCCGTTTTCGGGATTTTTTCCGTATATGCGCTGAGTGCGATCCTGTTTGTGTCGGCGGGTATCTGCCTTTGGATATTTTGCAAGCGGGAAAAAGTACAGGAAGCGTCAGGAAAAATGAGCCGGTGGGATGTAGCCGCCGTTGCTCTTTTACTGATTTCATTTTGCCTGTGTTTTTTCTTTCCGACAAAATATATGCCGGCAGGCAGGGACCCGGGAGTCTATCTCATCAACGGTGTGCATATTGCAAAAACCGGTGGGATCACTTATGAGAGCAATGTTTATCTGAATGAGCATTATGAAGAAGTAAAAGACTTATTAAAATTAGACGCACCGGGCTTTTACTCGGAATATGAATATGGAATTTCCAAAGAGCCGGGAAGTGTGGTAACACAGTTCTTACACATGTTTCCAAGTCTGTTAGCCGTAGGTTACCGGGTGGGAGGTTTAGAAGGTCTGGTACGCGTCAATGCTTTTATCAATTTCTTTGCACTGGGTATCATGTATCTTTTGACAAAGCGGATGTTCGGTGAAAAGGCGGCAGGGCTGGCATTGCTTTTTCTGACTGTCAATCCGGCACAGCTTTGGGCTGGAAGGATCACGCAGACAGAGCTGTTAAGCCAGATGCTTCTGTTTCTTGGAATTTACTGGTTTTACGAGGGCTGGGAAACCGAAAAGCTGCGATATGCGGGATATGCGGGACTGTTGTTTGGAATCTCCACCTTTAATCGTATCGATGCCTATATCATTGGTGTCGGCATCCTTGTGATGTGGGGCTACTGTGAATGGTTTGAGGTGAAGAAAAAATACGCGAGAGTGGCAGCAGGACTTTATCTGATACTTGGCGCCGCAGCGTTGGGATATGGTTTTATTTTTTCCTATCCATATTATAAGGTGCATCTGCACAAAGGACTTGCGATGATCGTCGGGATCAATGTGGTGTTAGCGGTATTGGTGCTCCTCGTAGGAGCAATCCTCAGCATGAAACGGAAAAGCATGCAGAGAAACGCTGTACAGACAGGACAGGAAAGCGACAGCCCTGAAAAGATCCGGGAGTTCGTACAGGGCAGGGGCAGTGTACTGTTATCCGTATTGCTTGGAGTATTGGCATTATTTGCCTATCTCCTGCGTCCGGTATTGTTAAAAAATTACGAAGAGCCGGTCAATCTCTATGCCATGCAGCAGTTCTGCTGGTATGTGACGATCCCGGCAATGATATTGTTGTTTTACGGATTTTACCGGATATTACACAGAAATCAGGAGTGGGAAAAATTTCTGCTCTTTTTCACGATTGCATTCAGTAATCTGATCGCCTATATCGTTAGACCATCCATTAGTCCGGATCATATCTGGATGTCACGCAGATGGATTTTTGTCTGCATTCCGTTTGTGCTGATGATGGCGGCATATGGGATCAGCCGGTTGCAGCCAAGCAAACAGGAACGCAGAGGAAGTTCTGTGATACAGGGTGGACTTGCTCTTCTTATCACAGGAATGCTTTTGATCCGGAGTGCAGCATTTTTAACGGAAAAAATGTATGACGGCATGGATAAACAGTATGAGAAGGCGGCAGAGCAGTTAGATGATGATAAAATATATCTGACCACAAATACTTCGTTAGCGGGAAGCTATCGTTTTCTATATGGAAAAAATGTTTTTCTGTTAAAAGATGTGCGTGGTGCATTACAGGAGTATCTGCAGGATCATGAAGTCTATTATATCGGAAATGTCGGAGAACTGGATCTGTTCCATGTACAGGCAGAGGAGTTGTCAGAGCAGATCATTCAGGGAACATTTTTAGAAAAAACAACAGAGCACTTTCCAAGAGCCTTGGATACAGAAGAGATTAATGCTTCAGTTTACCGTTTAAGGGCAGCAGACCGGACAGAGATTGAGGTTCCGATGTCCCTGTTTACGATTGCAGCAGGAAGCACAAGGAATGGAAATGTCATTGAAACAGAAGAAGCCGGTTATGCATTCTGGGGTCCGTATATGAAGTTAGAAAGAGGACATTATCGTGTGGCATTTTCAATCGATACAGCAGAGGAAAACCATGGAAAATGCGAAGTTGCAATGGGAGGAAAACTGTTAGCAGAAAAAGAAATTGCGGGCAGTAAAGAGATAGAGTTGGAGTTTGATGTTGAAGGAACAGAGGAAGGAATTGAATTTCGTGTACAGACCGAGGGTGGAAGCCTTCGCTGTGATTCCGTTCATCTCTGGAAGCAGAAATAAAGGAGAATGTGATGAATAAGACCTGGATAAAAGAGCATTGGTTAGAAATACTGCTCTGCGTAGGAGTTTTAATACAGATTGTAGCGTTGGCAGTGTTTAATCTGACCAGACTGCCATATGAATCAAATTATGATTCATCCTGTGCCTATGCGCAGATCGTAGAAATGTGGAAACAGAAAAGCCTTCTTCTAAAGGACTGGTCTTATCAGACAACCTTAGGAATTGATTCTCCGGTCATTTTAGGAGCATTGTTCTATGGAGTAACTAAGAATGCATTCACGGCATTTGGACTTGCAAATATTGTAACAGTGATCATCTATGTGGGATTATTCTATGATATTTTAAAACAGGCAGATGTTGCAAAAAATATGCGTCTGCTTGCCGTACTGTTTCTTTTGACACCGTACAGTACAGGACAGTTGGGCTATATGCCGATGCTTTTTACCAGTGCAGGTTCTTATGCATACAAGCTGTTAGTACCGCTGTTACTGATTGATATCCTGGTACGGATGCACAAGGGACAGGAAATCAAAAAGTACTGGTATCTGATCCTGTTTGCATCTTTCTTTGTATTTGATACCGCATTTTCCAGCGGAGAGTATATTTTGTTATGTGCAATTCTGCCGTTGATCGGATATGAAATCCTTCATGTATTGATCGGAAATGATATCAAACAGATTTTTAATAAAAGGATTGGTCTGTTGATCATAGAGTCCGGTATCTATGTAGTGGGTATTAAAGCAGGCAGGCACACCGGTATTATAGAATCGGTGGGAAGCCAGATGCTGTTGACGAAGGCAAAGCACTTTCCGTCGGTGATCGCAAAATGCCTGACCGGAATCTTCCAGTTGTTTGGCGGAATCCCGGACTATGAGGATATTCCGGTAACACAGACCTATGGAATGATGTATCTGTTCCGTTTCTTTTTAGCGGCAGTGATCTTAGCATCATGGATTTATTTGTTAAAACATTTAAAAGAAAATGAAAAATATAAAGAACTCGTTGGGATGATCACCTGCATTTTTGCAGTGAACCTGATCGTATTGATCTTTGCCAATGTCAACTATGCGACAAAGACATTTGAATACCGTTATCATCTGATCAGCATGATACCGATGATTCTGCTGACCTCCATTGCAGCATCGGACTTATGGGAAAAGAGAAAACTCTTAGAGCAGACCATTGTTCTGGTTACGATCGTTCTTTTATTGTTGGTCAACGTCTATGACTATAAGAACTATATGAGAGACTGCTATAACTATCAGGGCGATATGCAGGGAATCACACTCACGGCAGAGCAGGAGGGAGTTCATCTGATCATTACGATCGGCTCGGAATCCATTTCAATGGGAAGATGTATGCGGAATGTCAACCCAAATGTGGAGATCAGTACCTGGGGCGGCTACAACCATGGAGTTGGCTGGGGAGCAAGTACTTATTATTTTGATAATGCACATTTAAAGACCCCGTATATGGTTCTGATGACCCAAGAGGAATATGAATTGATGCCGAAGCAGATCGCAAAGCAGTTAGAAGAAGTACAGGTATTTGGAATTTTCCGGCTTTACCGGGTCAAAGAAAATGTCTTAGATGGAGATAACACACTCCCACAATCCGGAACCAACAGGGATTTTTGCTATAGTTCAGGATATGAATACTGGGGAAAAATGAAGAGTGACGGAACGGTGCTCAGCTCAGGAAAAAAAGAGACCGTACTGCGAAGCAATAAGAAAAAAATCAAAAGAGATGCAACCTATGATATGATCGTACATTATGAAGTGATTCAGGCGAAAGAGGACAGTGCGGCAGTTTTCCGTGTAAGAAATGCACAGGATGAAATTATTGCAGAACAGGAAATGCCAAGCGATGCAACAAAGATCAGAATCAGGGACGTATCCGTAACACAGAGTATGGAGTGGATTCGATATCGGATCAATGCACAGAAGGGAAGCAAAATTAGAATTAAGAGCATTGAAACCGTTGCACAGTAAATCAGAAGAAGCAGTGAGGTAGGAATATGAAGAAAGACTTAAAGAAGATTGTGATGATAGGACCGGTTTATCCGTATAAAGGAGGAATTGCCCATTATACGGGACTGATGTGTAAGGCATTGCGAAAAAAATATGATGTGACCATGGTATCCTTTCAGATGCAGTATCCGAAGTTTTTATACAAAAAAGAACAGAAGGACTATGATAATCCGCAGTTTGAGGTGCCGGAGACAAAATACTGGATACACACTGCAAATCCGTTTAATATCGTGAAGGCATCCAAATGGATCTTAAAGGAAAAACCGGATCTAGTGATCTTCCCATGGTGGCATCCGTACTTTGCACCGTGTTTCTGGATCATGGAAAAAATGTTGAAAAAGCATACGAAGATCATGTTTTTATGTCATAACGTATTCCCACATGAGCGTTTTCCAATGGACCGCTTCTTAACAAAAAAGGTATTAGAAAAGGGAGATTACTTTATTGTACAGTCTAAGATGGATGAGTCCGATCTTTATCAGATCAAGAGTGATCCGGTCGTCAAGCTGACACCGCACCCAACCTATAATGCGTTCCGTTTGCAGAATTTAAGCCGCAGTGAATCCAGAGAACTGATCCGGGCATCCAAGGACGAAAAGATATTGTTGTTCTTTGGATTTGTAAGAGAATACAAGGGTTTAAAACATCTGCTCCGCGCCATGCCGGAGATTATAAAGCAGGTGGAAAATGTCCGGTTGTTCGTAGTCGGAGATTTTGGCGAAGACAGAGACCAGTATATGGAACTGATTCGTGAGAAGAAGATTGAAGATGCCGTGGAAGTGGTAGAGGGTTATATCCCGGATAAAGAGGTAGAAAAATACTTTGCTGCCTGTGATCTGGTAGTGCTTCCATATGAGTCAGCGACACAGAGTGGGATCGTACAGATTGCTTACGGATTCCGGAAACCGGTATTAGTAACCAATGTCGGAGGACTGCCGGACGTTGTAACCGACGGTAAGACCGGATATGTGGTAGAGAGCAAGAATCCGGAACAGATCGCAGACGCAGTCATCCGCTATTTTAAAGAAGAAAAAGAAGAAGAATTTGCACAGAACGTAAAAGCGGAAGAATACAAGTATTCCTGGGACAGAATGACGGAGGTCGTAGAAGAATTATGGGCAAGATAGCAGAAGATGAAAAAGTAGACTTTGTCATTCTCTGGGTAGACGGAAATGACCCTGAGTGGCAGGCAAGTAAAGCAAAATATACTGCCGATAAAGGACAGGATGCTTCCGCAAACCGTTATCGGGAATGGGAGAACTTAAAGTACTGGTTTCGCGGAGTGGAAAAATTCGCACCGTGGGTCAACAACGTCTATTTTGTAACCTGTGGACATTATCCGGATTGGCTGAACTTAGAACATCCGAAGCTGCGTTTTGTCAGGCATGAGGATTTTATCCCAAAGGAATGTCTGCCGACGTTCAGTTCCCGTCCGATCGACATGAACCTGCACCGGATCGAGGAGTTAAGTGAACATTTCGTCTATTTTAATGACGATATGTTTCTGATCGACAAGGTGGAAAAGACGGACTTTTTCAGAAATGGAAAGCCGTGTGACATGTTATGCGAATATCCGCTGGGATTTTCCGGAAAAACCTATGTATTTTCACATACGATGGTCAACAACATGAACCTGATGGGTAAATACTTTAAACGGAAACAGATCAAAAAGGATTTAAAGAAGAAAATGTTAAGTCCCAAATATGGAAAATATGCAATATACAACTGGATCATGTATATGCTGCCGTTCCCAAACCTGATCGGAGTCTTAAGCCATCATCTTCCGATGGCAAACTTAAAGTCCACCTATCAGGAGTTCTGGGAAAAAGAGCCGGAAATCTTAAATGAGACGATTTCCCACAGATTCCGTTCCATTTCGGATGTCAATCAGTTTGTATTCCGCTACTGGAACCTGTTCCGCGGTAATTTTGAACCGTTTAATGTGTTAAAGTTAGGAAAGATGTATGCCGTCGGTGCAGACAATCGGGAATTGTATGACACGATCCGCAACCAGAAAAAACGGATGATCTGCATTAACGATACCTGCACACAGGAAGAATTTGAAGAGGCAAAACCAAAGGTGATCGAATGTTTTGAAAAAATCCTTCCGGAAAAATCATCCTTTGAATTATAAAAAGAGCATTGAGGCGAAAGCATGAGCAGTATTAAGAAAAATTTTTCATATAATCTGGTATATCAGGTATTAAATCTTGTTATTTTGCTGGTAACATCCCCTTATATCGCAAGGGTACTCGGTCCGGATAAGAGCGGAATCTATTCTTACACCTATTCAGTAGCGAATTTTTTCCTGTTAGCGGCAATGCTGGGAGTGAACAATTACGGAAACCGGAGTATTGCACTGATCCGTGATGACAAAGAGAAGCTGTCTAGAACCTTTTCTAGCATCTATGTACTCCAGCTTCTGACCTCGGCAATTTCCGTAACTGCCTATGTCATCTATTTAGTATGGATCATTGATGCGAACCGTACCGTGGCATTAGTACAGGGAGTATACCTGATGTCCGCAGCTTTTGATATTAACTGGTTCTTTTTCGGATTAGAAAAATTCAAGCTGACCGTTACCAGAAATATGGTCATCCGTATTTTGTCCTTAGTTGGTATCTTTGTATTTGTAAAAGACCAGAATGATTTAATTTTATATACATTTGTTATGGCTGGCAGCCAGTTGTTAAGTACTTTAGCACTCTGGCCATATGTCAGAAAATTAACAAAGTTCCGGAGACCGACCTGGGCAGAGGTGGCACACCACATCAAGCCGAATCTGGTATTGTTCATTCCGGTACTGGCGATCAGTATCTACAATGTCATGGACAAGATTATGTTAGGAATTATGAGCACGGATGCACAGGTAGGTTACTATGAATATTCCGAGAGAATTTTGCAGATCCCTATGGCGATCATCAATGCGCTTGGAATGGTTATGCTGCCAAGAATGTCCAATCTCGTACAAAAGGGAGAAAAGGAACTCAGCAGAAAATATATTGCAAATTCCATGTATTTTACGATCTGGATTTCCATGGCAACGACGTTTGGATTAGCAGCCATTGCACCGGTATTTACCGTGGTATTTTACGGAAAACAATATACGGCATGTATTGCCCTGATCACGGCGTTAACCGTCATGATCCCGTGTAAGGCATGGGCGAATGTTGTCCGTACCCAGTATCTGCTTCCAAACAGCCGGGATATGATCTATGTCGTATCGGTGATCGCGGGAGCAGTTGTAAATGTCGTCTTAAATGCAGTGCTGATCACACGTTATGATGCAATGGGAGCAGTCATCGCAACGATTTTTGCTGAATACACGGTAATGCTCATCCAGACTTTCAAGACCAGAAAAGAGTTAGAATTTGGAAATTATCTGAAAAAAGGTTGGATATATGTTGTATTTGGAATTATAATGTATATAGCAGTATCTTTTATAGGAAATGGAAGAAAAGCATCTGTGCTTCTGCTTTTGATCGAACTGGCAGCAGGCGGTGTCGTTTATTGTGGACTGAGCATCGGATACCTGTTACTGACCGGAAAAGCAGATATGTTGAAAAAGAGAAAAAGCAAACAGTAAAAGCAAGCATGAAAAAGGAGAGTACTATGAAAAGCAGAATGAACCGATTAAAGGGAGCGGGTATCCTTATGGCAGCCGTTGTTGCAGCAGGAAGTTTACAGATTCCGGCAATGGCACAGGTAGAGGCAGCAGAGAATAATCCCGTTGTAGAGACAACGATCACGGAAGCAGACAGTTTTGGAGCCTCCTCATCTCAGGGAGCACAGTTGAACTTCAGTAACATTGGTGCAACCTACAACGTAAAAGACTATGGTGCAAGTACTTCTTTGGATGATAACTATCCTGCATTTCAGGCAGCACTGGATGCGGCAAATAAGTATCAGAAAAAACATCCGGGTTCACAGTGTAAGGTCGTGATACCGAAAGGAACTTACCGCATCAAAGGCGAAAGCGGTCACGGATTGATCGTATACAGTAACACCTGGATTTATGCAGAGGGGGCAACGATCAAAAGAAGGAGTGATTACAACTGGCACCTGATGCAGACTAATATGAGTGGAAAAGGTTATAATGTTACCCGGAACGTCAAGATCGAGGGCGGAACATGGGACGGTCAGGGAAAGGAAACGAAGAACACCAACTCCGTATTCCGTTTTGCACATGCATCCAACATGGCATTTATCAACTGTACCGTACAGAACAGCTTTAATGCACATATCATAGAGCTTGGTGGTGTCAAAGGCTTTACGGCACAGGGATGTACAGTAAAAAAATACAGCCAGAACGATTCAAGTTTAAAGAAAGAAGCGATCCAGTTAGATATCTGTAATAACAAGACGATCATGCCGGGAACAGCAACCGATGATGCACTCTGCAGTGATGTCTTAATTGAAAATAACACATTTACGGATCTGTATCGTGCAGTGGGAAGCCACTCCGCAGTCGTTGGTCTGTACTATGACAATGTGGTAATTAAAAACAATGTATTTTCCAATATCAAAGGAAAAGCAATTAATACATACAATTACACCAATTGCATCATCAGCGGCAACACCTTTACAAACTGCTGTGAAGCGATCGACTTCAGAGCCATGAGCATGAATAAGCAGTATAACGGAAGTTTTTATGCACCGACAAATGGAAGCACACCAAAGGCAGGCGGTTTAAAAGCAAATCTGTTGATCTCTAAGAATAAGATCACTACGGATACCGCATCAGGTCATGAGGCACCGGACGCAGCCATCCGTGTATTCGGAGCAAAAGTAGACAGTGCTTATTATGCAAACGGCAAACTGGCAATTCCGAAGGGTAATTATTATGTAGAAGGTGTCCGCATTGAGAACAACACCATCTCAGGAAAAGCAAACGGTATTTCCTTAGGTGATGTCAGAGGTGCAACTCTCAGCAATAATACGATCACCGGATGTAAGAGAAGCGGTGTCCAGATCGCAGATGGTTCCAAAGTAACGATTTCCGGAGGAAAGATCCAGAAGAATACACGCAACGGTGTATTAGTAGAGAAAAATTCAGAGGCTTATTTCAAAGGCGGAAGAATTGAAAAGAACTCTGTCAACGGTATCAATGTAACCAAGAGTAAGATCAGCGTTTCCAATAAATGTATCATTGCACAGAATAAGAGCCATGGAATCAGCCTGACAGATAAATCCAAGGGATGTAAGATCTCTTCCGCAGAGATCAAAAATAACAGCGGTAACGGAATTGCGATGAATAAAGGCTCCGTACTTACCATGACAGGCGGTACGGTAAGCAGTAATAAGAAAAACGGTATTTCCGTCACAGCAAGTAATTTAACAGCTAAGAAGATTACCGTAAACAACAACAAAGAGAATGGAATCGGATTTTCAAGTTCTTCTAAGGGAACGGTCAACAGCAGTAAGATTACGAAGAATAAAAAATCCGGAATCACTGCAAATAGTGGAAATTTGAATATTTCATCCAATACGATCGAGAATAACAAGAAATATGGAATCTCATTAGCAGGCAGTGCAAAAGCATCTTCTCTGACAAAGAACACCTTATCCAATAAAGGAAAGAATGAGATCGTAGTCAGCGGAGGAGCAAAAGCACCGGTAAAAACAACCGTTTCCACAAAACTGAATGCAGTAACTTCTAACATGAAACAGGTAACCGGATCTGCACATCCAAAGTCAAAGCTGACCGTAAAGGCAGGAAGTAAGAAGATTGGAACTGGAGTGGCACAGAATTCCGGAAGCTATGTCATTAAGATCAAAAAGCAGAAAAAAGGTACAACCATTGGTGTCTACAGCACAGATGCAAAGAAGAATATCTATCAGCGGACGGTGAAAGTAGGCAAATAGATAAAGGAAATACAGGATGCGAAAAAGAGGCTCGAAATGGATTTTGGGAGTCATACTTCTGGCGGGGTGCCTGCTATACGGGCAGATGACAGTGTCTGCAAAAGAGCAGGAACCGATGACCGTTGAGACAACCCGGAGACAGGCGAAAGCCACAGGTGCAAGACTGAACTTTACAAATGTAAAAAAGGAGTTCAACGTATTGGATTACGGTGCATCTGTAACATCTAAAAACAATTATAGGGCATTTCAAAAGACAATTGATGAAGCCCATAAGTATCAACAGAAACACCCGGATGAGCAGTGTAAGATTGTGATTCCGGGTGGAGTCTATGATGTGAAGGATAAGGACGGACATGGTCTGATCATTTACAGCAATCTCTGGATCTATGCACAGGGGGCAACAATCCGCAGAACGACTCCGTATAAGCGGAATCTGATGCAGACCGTTGGAACGGGAGGCGGATACGCCGGTACCAAAAATGTTCTGATCGAAGGTGGGATCTGGGATGGACTTGGAAGTGTGACGAAGAACACCAATCCGATCTTTAGGTTTGTCCATGCTTCGGATATTGAATTTTTGAACTGTACGGTGCAGAACAGTTTTAATGCACATCATCTTGAAATGGGCGGCATTAAAGGGCTGTCCATTTTAGGCTGTACTTTCAGCGACTACAGTCAGGATAAAGCGTCTTTGAAAAAAGAGGCAGTTCAGTTAGATATCTGCAATAACAGTTCTATTATGCCGGGATGTGAGGTGTATGATGATGCACGGTGTCAGAATGTATTGATCAAAAATAATACATTTACGGAGTTATACCGGGCAATCGGAACACATTCGGCAGTCGTAGGAAAGTATATGAGTAATATTACGATCAGCGACAATTTTTTCTCCGATATCAAAGGAAAAGCAATCGGAATGTATAATTACAAAAATTGCAATATTGTACATAATACCTTTGTAGACTGTAGTGAGGCAATCGACTTTCGTAGTGTCAGTATGTCAGATTCTTATGGGAAGAATTTTTATGCACCGGCGGATGGAAGCAATGTAAAAGCACAGCCTTTAACGGCAAATCTGGTCATTGCGGATAATGTCATCCGAAAGGACCGGATGAGTGGACATGATACCGGAGGTGCCATGATCCGGGTATTTGGAACGCATGTGCGTACATCTTATACATCAAATGGCAAGACCATCGTACCGGCAGGCGACTATTCAATTAAGAATGTCGTGATCGAGCGTAACCGTGTGTCCGGCAAAGCGGCAGGGATCATATTGAATGATGTAAAAAATGCAACGTTGCGAAATAATATCATCTATGAATGTGACAAACACGGATTGCAGATCACGGAAAATTCAACGGTAACTCTCAAAGGGACCAATAAAATATACAGTAATGAAAAGAATGGGATTTCCTGTGGTTCTTCGAAATTAAAGCTACAGGGTTCCACAAAGATATACCGAAATGGTGCTACGGGTCTTTATATCTATAAGTCAAAAAATGCGGATATCCGAAAGCTTATCACATATTCAAATGGCGGGGCGGGTATCACATTGACCGGAACATCCTCGGCAGTCATAAAAAATCCATCGGTCAGAGGAAATAAGCATTACGGTATTATCGCCGAGAAGAAATCAAAACTGAAATTAGAGGGCGGTACAGTTGCAAAAAATGCTGAGAGCGGGGTTTTTGCAGCAGAACAGGCAGATGTTTCCCTACGATCCGGTGTAAAAATTGAACAGAATAAAGGAGCCGGTGTCAGTGTGTCTTCTGGTGCAGTGAAAATATATGATTGTGAAGTGCAAAAAAATAAAAAGTCAGGTGTGGAATTACAATTGTATTCTAAGGCGAATTTAAAGGGAAATACCATCATTGCTAACCGACAGTCGGGAATTTACGCAAGCACAAGCAGACTGACCATCAAAGAAAATGTGATCACCGATAACCGCAGATATGGAGTTGCCATGTATCAGGGTTCTAGGGCAACGAGCCTGAGAGACAATCAGTTCTCAAATGGAGCAAAGGAAGAGATTCTCCTTGTCGGAGGTTCGAGTGCACCGGTCAGAACGACAAAGGCGATCAGGATCAACTGGTTAGCAAGTTATTCGAACCGGATCACAGGCAGGGCACAGCCGGGAGCAAGGGTGACTGCAACGTATGGTAGTAGGAATTTAGGTTCCTCAAAAACAACGAAACAGGGAAAATATACCATTAAGATCAACAGGCAGAACCGGAATACCGTGATCACGATAACAGCCAGAGATGGAAAGAACAATCAATTTCAAAGAGAAGCAACTGTAAGATAAAGTGAAAAAGATGATTTTTCAACAATTCTTGCAAAAGCAGGACAGTTGTGATAAAATGCTTTAGATTATGCTGGGAGGAATAAACCAATGAAATTAATTATACAGATACCATGTTACAATGAGGCAGAGACATTAGAGATCGCATTGAACGATCTGCCAAAACACATCGATGGCATTGACGAGATCGAATATCTGATCATCAATGACGGAAGTAAGGACAATACTGTAGAAGTCGCAAAGAACTGGGGCGTGAACTACGTTGTCAATTTCAAAAAGAACAAAGGTCTTGCAAAAGGATTTATGGCAGGACTGGATGCGTGCCTTAGAAACGGCGCAGACATCATTGTCAATACCGATGCAGATAACCAGTACTGCGGCGAAGATATTGAAAAGATTGTACGCCCGATTTTGAACGGAGAAGCAGATATCGTTATCGGAGAACGTCCAATCGATCAGACAGAGCATTTTTCACCATTGAAAAAGAAATTGCAGCATTTTGGAAGTTGGGTAGTCCGTAAGGCATCCAATTCCGATATACCGGATGCACCGAGCGGATTCCGCGCGTACAGCAGAGATGCGGCAATGCGTCTGAATGTTACCAATGAATATACTTATACCTTAGAAACCATTGTACAGGCAGGAAGAACAAAGATGGCAATGACCTCTGTTCCGATTCGTACGAATGCGGAGCTGCGTCCGTCCAGATTGTTCAGCAGTATGTTCGGTTATGTAAAACGATCCATGCTGACAATTATCCGTGCGTTTTTAATGTACAAGCCTCTGTCCTTCTTTATGGGACTTGGAACCATTCCTGTAATTGGCGGAGTGGCTTTGGGAATCCGTTTTATTGTTTATGCGGTGAACGGAAGTAGTGCAGGCCATATTCAGTCACTGATTCTTGCGTCGATGCTGATTATCATCGGAGTACTGATCTGGGTACTCGGACTGATGGGAGATATCATTGCATCAAATCGGAAATTATTAGAGGATATCCAGTATCATGTGCGTAAACTGGATTACGATTCCGATAAAGAAGAAAACTAAGAATCAAAGGCTCAAGGAGGATACAGATGGATAACAGAATGACCGGAATTCGACAAAAAACAGGCTATATCTGGGCATTTTTGATTGCATTTTTGCCAAGGCTTTTCTGGAGTCTGCAAGCAATTCCGCTGCGAACGGTTTCAGATGAACTTTCGACTATGAATGGTGCGGTATTCTTTTCTTCGCAGAACTGGAATGCCGTGGTATCAAAGGCAGGATATTATGGCTTTGGAATGAGTATCTTAGCCACACCACTGATGCAGTGGATTAAGGACCCGGTGATACTTTATCGTACCCTGTTAATTTGCACCGGATTGTTAGAGAGTGTGGCAGCAGTCATCTGTTTCTATCTGTTAAAAAGAGTTTTTGGAATTACAGATGAGAAAAAAGCACTGTTGATGACGGCAACGGTTTCTTATGTCACTGTTGTTCGTACAACCGTGTTCTATAATGAACATATGTTAATGCTGATTAGCTGGTGCATGTGTCTGGTATTAGCAAAGCTGGTACTCACAGAAGAGCCTAAGAAACGGGCAGTGTGGACCGGTTTTTTTGTCTTACTGATGTTATATGCACTGACAGTACATGCAAGAACGACAACATATATCATTGCAGCAGTATTAGTTGTACTGTTATACGGAGTTCTGTATCGGAAAAAATTGATATCTTTGCCGGTATTTGCAATTTTTACAGCGGGTGGATACATCCTGATGAAAAAAGGAATCAAAATGTATCAATCAGTTGTATGGAGTGCGGCAGAAGGAGTCCGCAATACCCGCGTAAATATCGGAGAAGAAAAATTATCCCTGCTCAAAACAGCAGAAGGAATCAAGTCCTGTCTTTTTACCATTTTCGGACAGATTAATATTGCCAGCATGATTTCAGGCGGACTGCTAATCACCGCATTGGTCATGGTGATTTTATTAATTGTCAGAAAAGGAAAAGAGGCATTTGCATTAAAGACGATTCAGGCTGATAACAAAGAAGAACAGCTTTATTTTGTCATTGGAAGCTTTTTTGTGCTTTGTACCGGAATGACCATCGCAGCACAGTCACTGACCTGGATAGCAACGGCGACAAATGCAATTATGGATGGCTATGGAACAAAGGAATATGGAACGAAGGCATTTACCTATCTTCGCTATATGATGCCGTATTTACAGCCTTTACTGATGCTTGTGTTTGTCACCATGGAAAAGCAGAAGGATGTATTTTTAAGCTGTTTTCATAAATCCATCAAATATATTGTATTGCTTCAGGGAATATGGCTTGCCTTCATACTCCCTTATTGTTATGGAAACAAACAGGCAGGAGAGGAATTTATCTGCTTTGCATTAGCAGACCGGAATGTAGCGACAGCACACACTTATCTGCCGGCAACATTAGTCTTTATTGTGATGCTTTTGATTTTCTTCTGGGCAGGAAAAAAAGGAAAGTTCCAGATTATTATGCTGGTGCTTCTTGTCACAGCAGGTTATAAATATTGTTATAATGCCTATAACTGGGATATTTTAACACAGAAAGAAAATGAGAAAAAAATAGATACGGTTTATGAGGTATTAGGAAGCGGAGAACTGGGAAAAGAACAGTTGACAGATAAACTTTACGGACTGGATTTAAGCGGGGCAGATGATCATCAGGTATATTATCTCTTGCAGTATTACTTTGCTGATTATGAGGTGATTCCACGTTATCCGTCTGCGGATGAAAAAGAGGCAATTCTGTTTACCAACCGACGCGAAATTACAAATACAGAGGTGCTTGAGGATTATCTTTGTATTGAACTTGACAGTGAAGAATATCTCTGGGTGAAAGGAGAAGAGTTACAGAATAAGATTTTAGAACGAGTAGAGAAAAACCATAAGAAGGAATATCATGTAGACCTTGGAACACTCTATGATGCGTCATCAAATCGCAATCAGACCGATACCATGAGTTCTAATGGGGTAGTCGGTTGTTTTGCAACGACAAAGGGAGATGCGTTTACCAGCGGTGAATATGATTTTACATTTACTTTCTATGTGGAGTCTGAGGAAAGCAACGGAGAGGATTTAGCAACGGTAGATATTGCAGATGCGATTACCGGAGAGAGTTATGTCAGCGGAAAACTGCAGGCGGAAGATTTAAAGGACGGTGTCGGAAAAGTACGCTTCTCCATTCCGATGAGTAATGCACAGAATTTGCAGATCAGATTCTTTGCGTATAGCAGTGTTCCGGTAGAACTGACAGATATTATGTATCAAAAGACCTCTCTGACCGATCATGTGGGAGCAATCTATCAGACCGAGACAGAGCAGTTAAGCAAGATTGCAAATAAAATTGAGAGCAATGCAGATATTCCAATGGTTTCGGAATATGATTCCTTGAGATGGTTTGCAGATTACAGTGATATGGAAAAGGCAATGAAAGCCAAAAGTGTATTTTACTGCGAAGCTCAAAAGGCAATCAAAGGAGAACAGAATGAAAAACTTCTGTTAATGGAGAACCGGAGCGGAGGCAGTCTGATCTTTGATTTATTAGAGCAGTATCTTGTCGTCGGCAAGACAGAGCATTATACACTGCTTGCCAAAAAAGAGCTGCGGGATGAGATCGCAGCACAGGGAATCCGTATCTATTCCGGTGATAAGGGATTATCTGTAGACTATTATTATCTGGATAATCATGGAACCGTAGATACTTCTAAACAAATCTATATTCCATTTGGAACTTATGAAGTGACGATTACAGGAAGTCATTGTAATACCGGACAGGAAACTGTCGGCGAACTGTACAGCAATCTGAACCGTGTGGAAACCTATGAGAAGATTGAGGGAGATGTTGTCAGGGAAGATGGAACCTTTGAGACACAAAAGAAGATTTCTGTCTATGGTTTAGAAGGTCTGAAAGCAAATAGACTGATGTTTCACCTGTCTGCACAGCAGGAGACAGGACAGGCACAACTCTGGCTGAAACAGACTTCCAATCGCAATCTTGTGCCGGTTCCGGTAAAAGGATTGTCAGTATTAGGAGATGCAAAGCAGGAGGATAAGGGAATTCTTTTAGGAAAAGAAGCGGGAATCAAAACCTTTGGACCATATATTGCAGTACCGGCAGGTTTTTATCAGGTGACGTTTGAATTTGAGCGTGAGGAAGAAAAACAGGGTGATTTCGGAAGTGTGGATATTGCATATGCAACGGAAGTACTGGTAGCAGACACCATTTCGGACAGTTGTTTTGACGGAAAGAAAGGAAAAGTAGTTCTGGATGTCGAGATTACAGAGGATGAAATAGAGCCGTTCTTAGAGTTTAGAACATCCGTGACGGGTACAGATGAGAGCCTGCGGCTGACGGGGGTTACTATTGAGCCACAGTAGCATAGAGGAGACAGAATTATCGTGGAGACTATGGAAGAGGAAACTATGTTAGAAAAAGAACGCCCAAAACGGAGTGGGAGGCTGTTCATTGCATATACTGTGTTATTTACAGTTATGATGCTTCTGGTGTTTGGAAGATTTTTATACTATGGAAAATCCTTCATCGGAGGAGCAGACGGACTATCTCAGGTGGGTGCATCCATGCACTATAATGGTTATTTTTACAGGGAACTGTTTACAAACTGGCTCCATGGAGATTTTTCGGTTCCGATGTGGGACTTATCCGTAGGCATGGGCATGGATGTATTGCATGTCTTGATCTTTAACCCGCTGCAGATTTTATGCGGATTGCTGTTTGCAGAAAATGTCCGTGCAGGCGTGGCAGTCTTTACGATAGTCAGTCTCTATCTGGCAGGGCTTGCTTTTTTGAGTTACTGCCGTTATATCAAATGCAGTGATCAGGCAGCACTGATTGCAGTATTTACCTATCTGTGTAACGGCTATATCCTGAATTACTGTATCGCACAGAATGTATTTATTGAATTGTACATCCTGTTGCCGCTGCTTTTATTAGGAACAGAAAAATTACAGAAAGAAAAAAAGAGCGGGATCTATATTGCCTGTATTGCATATCTGGGAATTTCACTGCTGTTAAATCTGTATACCATGACACTGATCTTAGCAGGCTATCTGTGTGTGCGTTATGTTTGCAGAGAAGAAAACAGAAGTTCTAAAGGATTCTGTGCATCACTGATACGTCCGATCCTTGCCTATATCAAAGGACTTGCACTTGCGGCGGTTTTACTGATCCCAAAGATTTATCTGTCAATGACCAGCGGAAGGGTTGGAAGTGCAGACCTTGGAAGTCTGTGGTATTACGAAAAGCGTTATTACGCAGATCTGCTCACAGGGATTACCGGAAATAATGAGATTGGGATCCATGGCTTTGTGGGAGTATCGATCCTGGCATTACTGGCAGTCTTATATTTGATCTTTGCGGGAAAAGGAAAAAAATACAAAGAACTGCGGATCTGGGGAGTGATCTTATTAATTTTGACACTGATTCCGTTAGGAGGTTACCTGACCACAGGATTTATGGGATATAATCACCGTTTCCTTTTTATGGTGACCTGTTATTTTTCCATCGTACTGGCAGTGGTTCTGCCGGAATTTTTAGTAGCAGTTACGGAAAAGAAGAAAAAAACGATAGGTCTTACCCTGATATATCTGTGCCTGATGGTTGCAGCATATATCTGGAAAGGCATATCCATGCCGTATACAGCGATATTTTTTGCTGTGTATATCGGACTCTGGCTGCTCGGAACGAAAAACGAAAGCGGATCGCAGATAAAGCATACAGAAATCCTCTGGCTTATTCCGGTATGTCTTGAGATCCTCTGCATGGCATATTTAATCTATGAGCCAACACAGAAAAACTATATTGCCAAATTTGAAGATGCAAAAACCGTAAATGAAAAAGTGGAGATCCGTGCATCCGCTGCTTTTTCAGCGATCAAAGATCCTTCCGTATACCGTGTAGAAAATCTTGCGGCAAGTGAAAGGACGAACAACCGGGAAGCCAATTTTGGAACACGCAATGATTATTATGCGTTAGATGGCTATTACAGCTATACATATGCTGATATCATAGAAACTGTCAATGATTTAGGCATCAGTCAGATGGGAAATCCGTTTAACATCTATGATCTGGATGAGAGAACGGCACTGTATACATTAGGTGGCGTCAAATATCTGTCCGGCTATCAGGACGAAGAGACGGCAAAACCATACGGCTATCAGCTTATCAAAAAGAAGAAAGTCAAAGAGGATGGAAAAAAGCGGACGTTATGTCTGTATAAAAATCAGTATACACTACCATTGATGTATACCTACACCTCCTATATTACAAAAGAAAATTACCAGAAGTTCACGCCGAATGAAAAAGAACAGGCGATGATGCAGGGAGTCATACTGGATCAGGCGGATGCAAAAAAAGTATCAGGCATTCAGGAAACAAACTTGCAAAAGGATGCCGAAGTATTACTCAGCCAAAAGGAAATCCGGACCCGGCTGCAAAAATATTATAAAAATAAGAAAAAAGAACTGGCTAAAGAGAAGGGCAGCAAGTCAGTAATTATGCCTTTTGAATTAACAAAAGACGGCATTATATGTAAAACTTCTTCTGTAACCTTTACATTAGACCTGCCGGACGACTATGAGGGCGGCGAACTTTATATCGGATTTGAAGATTTATGCTATACACCGAAAAACAGCAGGGATTATCAGAAATATTATCTTCAAAATAAAAACAGTGTCTATGGAAAAAAACGTTTTTTAAAGAAAAAACGTGCGGAATCCACGGAGAATAAACGTGCGAAGATTACCGTAAAAGCAGACGGAGTACAAAAGACAGCCGTGATCTGGGGAAAAGACAGTCAGTATGATACAGGAAAACGGGATGTGCTATTCCATCTCGGTTACAGTGCGAAAGGGCGAAAGGAGATCACCATTACCTGTAAGGGAATGGGCGAGTATGATTTTTCAGATATATACGTCCTGCTCCAGCCAATGGAACATTATGCAGAATACTATCAGCAGTTAAAATCGGAGGCACCGGATCATGTAAAAATACAGGGCAATCAGATCACTGCAAAGGTGCAGGCATCCAAAGAAGAAGTTCTTTGTGTTGCCGTACCGTATCATCGTGGCTGGAGTGCAAAAGTGAATGGAAAGAAAACAGAGATCATGCAGGCAAACGGGATGTATATGGCACTCCCGATTCAAAAGGGAAGTAACCGGATACAGTTAGAATACCGGCTGCCGGGGCAGAAAACAGGAGGAGTGATCTCAATCCTGTGTGTGATCCTTCTGTTCGGGGAAGTATGTGTGGCAAAGGTGCGAAAAGCGTGATATTTGCATTTGCAATATGAATAGTGTATATTAGAAAATAACGGCAATTATATGGAGGAAGACGAACATGAAATGGACTGGCAGTTATGATAAGTGCCACATAGATCATATAGATAAAAAGCGCTGGCTTTTTGCCATGTATACCATATGTTTTGGGATTATGGTCATGCTCGTTTTTGGAAGGTTTTTATATTATGGAAAATCTTTTGTCGGAGGTGCAGATGGACTATCCCAGGTAGCACCGACGATGCAGTATACGGGACAGTACTATAGAGCATTATTAAAGAATATTTTGCAGGGAAATCTGCAGATTCCGATGTGGGATATGTCAATCGGATTTGGAATGAACATCTTACAGGTGATTTCATTTGATCCGGTCTATATTCTTTGCAGTGTATTATTTGTTCATGATATTGCGGTAGGAATTGCCATTTATGATATGCTTTGTCTTTACTTAGCAGGGGTCATGTTCATTGCACTTTGTTATAACTTAGGATGTAACCGGTATGCAGCATTAGCAGCAGCGATGGCATATATATTTAATGGATATATACTTAATTACTGTATGGCGCAGAATTCTTTTTTGCGTTTATTTATTGTACTTCCAATGATGTTATTAGGTGCGAACAGAGTCATTAAGAGAAATAAGTATGATGTTTTTGTCATTGCTGTATTATATAATGTTGTTTTAGAACCTTTGAATTTATATACAATAGGTCTTGTATTGATATTGTACTTTTGTGTAACATATTTTTTTGCAAATAGGAAAAGAGGAGTTTTCGATTTTGTGAATTATGTGTGGAAACCTCTTTTGGTATACATATTAGCACTGGCAGGTATGGCGTTTTTTTTAATTCCTACCATATATAAAATTTTCAATGGAGGAAGAATTGGGAATGCCAACGTTCATTTTCAATGGTTTTATGATGGCACATATTATAGAAGTCTCATCCATGGTTTAGTGGGAATTGACGAGATTGGTATTCATGGTTATTTAGGTGTGACAACGCTCGCAGTTTTAGCCGTAGTCAGCCTTGTTACAAGACGGAAAAAGAATATATTGGAGAAAAAATTATGTGTGTTTGGTATTATCGCACTTTTCCTGGCAATTTTTCCAATAGGGTCATATTTATTTAATGGGGGTATTGGTTTTAACCATCGTTTCTTATTTGTTTTAGATTTTTATTTGTGTGTTGTATTGGCTGTCATGTTTCCGAAATTGTTTGAGTTAGATCTAAGGGAGAAAAAGAAGTTATTTATTAGTGCGGTCATATACATAATGGTTTATGCATTAATCTCAATATGGAGCGACAAAAATGTAGACTATGCAATGGAGTTTATGCTATTCTACCTTGTTCTGGTAATGTTTGGAAGAAAGATTAAGATGTCATGGGTAGTAGGGATTGTATGTGTAGAATTGGCAGTTTTTTCTTATATTATTTATGAACCGTCACAGGAAAATGTGATCGGAAAATTCGAAGATATAAAGTACTTAGAAGAGAAGGTATCCGTAAAACAGATTTCTGTTTTACAAAATATTTTTGATGAAGGGAATTATCGGGTAGAGGATATTCAAAAAAAATCCGCAAAAACGAAGGATTCCAATATGGGTATGCGTAGTGGTTATAATGCATTAGATGGATATTTTAGTTTTATGTATGATGATATTATGGATACTATGTGTGGTTTAGGAGTGAGCCAGACAGGAGCACCTTTCAATATTTTTGACTTGGATAATAGGACAGCCTTGTACACACTTGGTGGTGTGCAGTATATTGTAAAAGACCCAGAAGCAAAAGAAAATGTGCCTTGGGGATATGAGATGGTTTATGAGCAGGAAATTGAAATAGAAGGTAAGAATAGAACCGTACAAGTATACCGTAATTTAAATGCTCTTCCACTCATGTATGCTTATTCTAATTATTTGTTAAGGGAAGATTATGATAAATTAGAACCTTATGAGAAAGAACAGGCAATGATGCAGGGGATTGTACTTGAAGATCAAGAGGATATTGGGGATTCTGAAATACAGCCAATAGAACTTAAGTTAGACAGTAGGGTGGTGTTGGACAAAGATGAGATCCTTGCTCAGATCCAAGAACAGTTAGAACAACGTATGCAGGAAGGAAATCGTTCACAGTCTCCGTTAGAAATCACGGAAAATGGTTTTATATGTAAAGCATCTAAGGTTACATTAACCATTACGCTTCCGGAAGAATATATAGGATGCGAAAATTATCTGTATTTAGAGGGGTTAAGATATTCTCCAAAAGGTTATATAAACTATAAAGACTATCTTCTTGGTGAAAATCCATCAAAATATAAGATAAATACTTTCAGATACAATGCCAGAAAGGACATGGAGAATAGCAGTCTTTCTGCAAAAATCACTACTACATTAGGGAAAAACCAAAAAACTGTTTTGATATGGGGAGAAGGCAGCCAATATGATACAGGAAGAAGAGATATTGTTTCGAATATGGGCTACCATGGAAAAACAGGAAAAACCTTTCAATTGAGACTGGAAGGACGTGGAGAATACACTTTTTCAGACATAAGAGTTGTAGTGCAGCCAATGGATTCCTATGGAGCTAATTATGTAAAATTACAGGAGTGCAAAGCGACAGATATGCAGATTACGGGAAATTATGTACAGGGAAGCCTTGTTACAATGAATGATCGAATGCTTTGCATAGCAATTCCATATCAAAAAGGTTGGAAAGCATGGGTAAACGGTGAAGAGACGAAAATTTCAAAAGCGAATGGAATGTATATGGCGATCCCTTTAAAGGCAGGGCATAATGGAATCTTATTACACTATACAATTCCAGGGTTAAAAGAGGGAGCAATGGTTAGCAGTGTAACAATTTTGAGTTTGGGAGTATTAGGTATCATTCAGATATATCGAAAGAAAAGGAGAAAAAATGCGAAGTAGATGTACTGTGTTGAAGAATAAGATACGATATGGCAATTCCTATGATATTAGTGATAATCGTTGGGTGATTGCCATGTATACAATTTGCTATAGCATTTTTGCTTTTTTTGTGATAGGATTTTTTGCTTATCAGGGGAAAACCCTGATTGGAGGGCTACATGGGGTGTCTGAAGTGGCAGCCTCAATGCAGTATAATGGAAAATTTTATCGAGAAGTGATCTCTAATATCATGCAGGGACAGTGGAAACTTCCGATGTGGGATATGACATTGGGACTTGGCGGAAATGTATTAGAGGTAGTATCATTCCAACCGATTTATGTAATTTGCAGCACATTGTTTTATCATCATATTTCAGTAGGAATTCTGGTTTATGATATTGTTTGTATGTATTTCATAGGACTGGCTTTTATGTTTTATTGCAAACACTTGCATTGCTCGAGATGGTCATCTTTAGTGGGAGCACTCGTTTATGTCTTTAGTGGTTTTTTGCTAAATTATTGTTTGATGCAGCCAAAGATGTTAGAGTTGTGTCTTTTATTGCCTCTGTTATTATTGGGAATAGACCGCTTATTAGAAAAGAAGAAGTATGGATTATATATGGTGACAATAGGTTGTTTGGCATTAGGTGATAGCTGGAATTTATATTTGATGTCATTTATCATAGTGAGTTACCTTATTATAAAGTATGTTTGCAGTCCTACGAATAGAACCTTAGCCGGTTTTTTGAGATATTTTATAAGACCTTTAATAAGTTATGTAGTATCGTTGTTACTGATTTCTATCGTATTTATTCCCAAAATGTATGTACTAATGGCAAGTGGGATGGTTGAAAAAACGGTCTTTCATGCAGATATAAGTGCTTTATACCATTGGAGTTATTATTTGAATTTGTTACAGGGGATAACAGAGCCATTAGAGGTAGGAGCAGAGGGATATATAGCTGTATCCGGACTTGCGGTAGTAACGATTTTTCTGTTGTATGTGCAAAAAAATATCAGTGCTGTTAACAGAAGATTAAAAATAGAGGGAATAGCATTAGGAGTAATATTGATTTTTCCGTGTATCACATATGCGTTTAATGGATTTACCGAGGTGAGCCATCACTGGTTGTTCATTGTTGATTTTTATTTATCAGTGGTTATTGCCGTCATGTTGCCATATTTATTCCATATACCTGTTAAGAAAAAAAGAGAGGTATGTCTGGCAACATTAATATATATTATGTTGTATATTGGAGTTGTCTTGTGGAAAAGAGCCAGTATCTATTTATCAGTAGTCTTTATTTTAGTGTATTTATTGGTGGGGGTTTCTGGAAAACGGATAAGGTATTCAGTAAAAAAGGCAGCAGTATATTGTCTGGTTTTTGCTGAGATTGTAACTATGACGTATAGGTCATTTGGTATTACACAGATGGGAAGGATAAATCTGTTTCGCAATAGTGAAGCTGTGAGGGAAAATTTATCAGTAGAGTCCTTAGATATTTTAAAAGAAATAGATGACTCTTCTGTATATCGCATCGCAGTTATTTCAGAAAACGCTGACAGCGAAATAGAGGAAGCGAATGCTGGAATGAGAGAAGGTTATTATGCCTTTAACGGATGTATAAAAGGCATTTCGAAAGAGATTTTGGATAACGTTAAAGCGTTGCAGCTTCGTAGGGAATATGCACCGTATGATATTCTGAGTTTTGATGAAAGAACAACTTTGTATACATTAGGGGCAGTGAAATATATCATTAAGTATGAGAATAGTGAAAAAAAACAACCGTGGGGTTATAAACTGATAAAAGAAGAAGAGATAGAACAGGCGGGTGAGAAGAAGAGTATTCAACTTTGGGAAAATGAGCACACGTTACCTATAATCTATTCTTATGATAAGATAGTATCAAATAGTAAATACGAAGCAATGAAGTCCTATGAAAAAGAGGAAGCAATGCTTCAGGGGCTTGTGATAGATGAAAAAGATAATTGCGGTTTAGAGGAAATTGATATTCAATCTGACGATACTGTTGTTTTAAATAATAGAGATATCAGTAAGCAAATACAAGAACAGGCATTTGAAAATAATGCAGTTAATTTTAAAAGAGGTTCTATTCAAAATATCTCTGGATCTTCAACCTTTTTCTTAGAAATACCTGAAAAGTATCAAAGAAGTGAATTATATTTATGTATAAAAGGCTTACATTATACACCTACGCATCCGTTAGAAAATAAGGAAGTAGCAAATGAGGATGTTATCAGTAAGTATCAAGAGAGAATTCAGAGAGAAAATCTCCGTCAATATACATTAGGAAATCCCAAAGCAGTTCTTCGGGTGAAATATGGGAGTAATATAAAAAAGAGCATACTTTGGGGAAAAGGAAGCCAGTATGATACAGGGGCACAAAATGTTGAAATAAATTTGGAATATAAGAAAGAGTCAGCAGATAAGATAAAAATTACATTGAGTGGATTAGGAGAGTACCAATTTTCAGATATTGAAGTAATAGCACATTCTATGAAAAATGACACAGAAAAATATCTTAAGCTGCAAGAATATTCTTCGGAAGATGTAACAATCCATGGAAATTACATAACGGGAAGTTTGATATCACCACAGAATCGTATGGCGTGCATTGCTATACCATATGACAAAGGGTGGAGTGCAGTAGTAAATGGAAAAGAGAAAAAAATTGTCAAAGCGAATGGAATGTATATGGCAGTTCCTGTTGAAGAAGGATATAATAAGATTATGTTGCATTACATGATGCCAGGATTGAAAGAAGGAACATCAGTTTCGGCAATAACCCTATTCATATGCAGTTTGTTTTGGGGAATACAAAAATATAGAAAAAGAGAGAGGAAAAAAGTACGATGAAAATTATAGTTACAGGAGGCGCAGGCTTTATCGGAGGCAACTTCGTCCACTATATGTTAGACAGACATCCGGAGGATGAGATCAGCTGTGTGGACTGCCTGACTTATGCGGGTAACATGGAAACCTTAGCTTCCGTTATGGACAACCCGAAATTTCAGTTTGAAAAACTGGACATTACGGACAGAGAGGGAATTTACGGATTATTTGAAAGAGAGCATCCGGACATTGTTGTGAATTTTGCAGCAGAGAGTCATGTAGACCGCTCTATTGAGAATCCGGAAATCTTTTTAAAGACCAATATTTTAGGTACACAGGTCTTATTAGATGCCTGCCGTAAATACGGGATCAAAAGATATCATCAGGTATCTACCGATGAAGTCTATGGAGATTTGCCGTTAGACAGACCGGATCTGTTCTTTACCGAGGAGACACCGATACATACTTCCAGCCCGTATTCTGCATCAAAGGCAAGCGCAGATCTGCTGGTACAGGCATATGGCAGAACCTATAAGCTGCCGATCAGTATTTCAAGATGTTCAAATAACTATGGACCATATCATTTTCCAGAAAAACTCATACCACTGATGATCGCGAATGCGTTAAATGATAAGCCACTTCCGGTCTATGGGGAAGGAATCAATGTCAGAGACTGGCTCTATGTTGAAGACCACTGTGCTGCGATCGATCTGATCATCCGCAATGGAAAAGAAGGCGAGGTCTATAACGTTGGCGGACATAACGAAATGCGAAATATTGACATTGTTAAACTGATCGTCAAGCATTTAGGAAAATCCGAGGATCTGATCACGTTTGTTACGGACCGGGCAGGACATGACATGAGATATGCGATTGACCCGACAAAGATCCACCATGATTTAGGATGGCTTCCGCAGACAAAATTTGAGGATGGCATTCAAAAGACGATCGACTGGTATTTAAATAACCGTTCATGGTGGGAAAATATCATCAGTGGAGAATATCAGCAATACTATGAAAAAATGTATGGAAACAGATAAAGGATTTTAGTAGAATAGAGAGAAAAACACAGGAGGAAATCTATATGAAGGGAATTATATTAGCAGGAGGTTCCGGCACAAGACTGTATCCTATTACCAAGGCAGTATCAAAGCAGTTGCTGCCAATCTATGATAAACCAATGATTTACTATCCATTGTCTACGTTGATGTTAGCAGGGATCAGAGATATTCTGATCATATCAACCGTACATGACCTTCCGAATTTTCAGAAGTTGTTAGGGGATGGCAGCGATTATGGTATTCAATTGACCTATGCCGTACAGGATGCACCAAACGGATTGGCAGAGGCATTTATTATAGGAGAACGGTTTGTAGGGAAAGATAATGTGGCATTGATCTTAGGTGATAATATTTTCCATGCCAGAAACTTTTCTAGTGTGTTAAAGGAAGCAGCCAGCTTAGAGAGCGGAGCAGTCGTTTTCGGTTATCCGGTCAAGAATCCGAAACAGTTCGGGATCGTTGAATTTGACAAAGATGGAAATGTTTTATCCATCGAAGAAAAACCGGAAAAGCCAAAATCCAATTTTGCAGTTCCCGGTCTGTATTTCTATGACAATAAAGTTATAGAGATTGCAAAAAATGTAGAGCCTTCAGCAAGAGGAGAGCTTGAGATCACAGCCGTGAACAATGAATATTTAAGACGTGGCGAACTCAAGGTAAAAGAGCTTGGACGTGGCGTGGCATGGTTAGATACCGGTACATATGATGGAATGAAAGAGGCATCTGATTTTGTGGCGATCATGCAGAAACGCCAGGGGTACTATGTGTCCAGTATAGAGGAGATCGCGTATCGCAAAGGGTATATCAATAAGCAGCAGTTATATCGTCTTGCAGAACCGCTTCGTAAGACAGAGTATGGACAATATCTGTTAAGAGTACCGGAGGAAAAATAAATGAATATAGTTGTAGATATCGTAAAATCATGGGCGGCATCGGACAGTTCTGTTAATCCTACGAAAGAAATATTAGAGTGGGTTCGGCAGAGAAACGAGACTGTCAAGGTTCGGATTGATAAGACGGATTTTGAAAAAGACGGTTTTTGGTACTACAATGAGGAAGAAGGCTGTATCTGTAACAGGAATCACAGCTTTTTTTCCATTTGCGGATATCAGAGACTTGAAGAAGGAAAAGTAATAGTGGAACAGCCGATCATTATCCAGAATGAGATTGGCTATTTGGGAATTTTATGCAAAAAAATAGATGGGGTTCTTCATTTCCTCATGCAGGCAAAAATAGAACCGGGGAACATTAATAAAATACAGATATCCCCGACTATTCAGGCTACAAAGAGTAATTTTACACAGAAGCACGGAGGAGCAAAGCCACCATATTTAGACTACTTTATGAATGCAGAGCAGTATCATATTGTGGTAGATCAGATCCAGTCAGAGCAATCATCCAGATTTTATAAGAAACGGAATCGAAATATCTTAGTAGAATTAGGGGAAGATGTAGAGATAGAAGTATTGCCAAGCCATAAATGGATGACATTAGGTCAGATAAAAGAATTGATGAAGATAGATAATCTTGTCAATATGGATACACGAACCGTACTTTCCTGTATACCATATTCTACAGAACATCTTACTGCGGCAGAAAAAGCAGAAATTCAGACCTGTTTTAGGGATGAGTCCCTGTATTATTCCATGTTTGAACCGACAAGAGAGAATCTGATTCCAATTTTATATCGTTATATTAACAATTATAAAATGTTTGCAGAGGGAGAAACAAGACTTGTGCCATTACATGAGTTAAAAAACTGGGAATTCACAAAGGATGAGATCCGTTGTAAACATGATTATGACTTTAAAGTGGTGTACTGTGATATTGAAATGGAAGGCCGGGAAGTAAAGCAGTGGACGCAGCCGTTGTTTGAAGCAATTGGAATAGCAGTCTTTGGACTATTTACCTGTGTAGAGAATGGTATAAGAAAATTCCTAGTACATGCAAAGCCGGAAGTGGGCTGTCATGATTTTATAGAATTAGGACCAACGGTACAGATGGAACCATCTAATAAGAGCAATCAGAAAAATGCACTGGAAGAATTCTTTTTTACAAAGTTAGAGCAACAGCAGGGAATTAAAAAGAATGTGCTGTTATCAGAGGAAGGCGGACGATTCTATCATGAACAGAATCAGAACGTTATTATTGAAATTGAAAAGGAAGAGGCAGGAGCAATATCGGAGGGATATTTTTGGGTTGATTATGCAACCTTAAATCAGATGGTTCAAATTAATAACTGTTTGAATATACAGTTGCGAAATTTACTGTCGCTTTTGGATATTTGATCCAAACCGATGGCCGGGATAAAAACTTTGTTGAAAAAACAGTTGGAATAAGATATAATTAGTAAAATATCAGAGGAGTAGGACCATCTGGAACAGGATGGTCTTTTATATGCATAAAAGAGAGAGAGGAATATGATGATAAAGATAGGAATACTGGGGTGTGCAGAGATTGCGTTTCGCAGATTTTTGCCGGCATTGATGGAGAATAAAGAATTTGAATGTGTCTGTATTGCAGAAGAATATGACAAATCGAAATTAGAGCAGTTTGAGAAAGAATTTGGAATAAAGAGTGCAGAAAGTTTTCAGTCAATTATTGAAGATGAAAATATTGATGCCGTGTACATTCCATTGCCGCCGGCATTGCATTTTCCGTATGCAAAAGCGGCATTAGAACATGGAAAACATGTATTTGTGGAAAAGCCATCGACTATCAGTTATGAACAGACAAGTGAATTGGTAGAACTTGCAAGGAAAAAGAATCTTGTGTTACAGGAAAATTATATGTTCCAGTACCATGCACAGATTGCCAAAATTCAGAAACTACTAAAAGAAGGTTTAGTAGGAGAGATCCGTCTGATGAAGGCTTCTTTTGGATTCCCACTTCGTGCAGCAAATGATTTCCGATATAACAAAGCTTTAGGAGGCGGAGCACTGTTAGATGCAGCAGGTTATGTGACAAAGTTAGCAAGGCTGATGCTTGGAAGTACTGTTAAAGTAGATACGGCAACTTTGAATGGATTAGAAGGCTATGAAGTAGACATGTATGGAAGTGCAACATATTCAAATGAGGAGGGTGATGTACTTCAAGGTTCTTTTAGTATGGACAGTTACTATCAGTGTTGTTTAGAAGTATGGGGAAATAAAGGGAAAGCCTTTACCAACCGTATTTTTACGGCACCTCCGGGATATACACCAATCTTAGAGTTAGAGACAAATGATGGAAAACAGCAGATTGAGTTGCCGCAAGATGCACATTTTGCACATTCCATTGAGAAATTTGCAGAGGCATTCAAAGAGGATACATTGCGACTGAAGATGTATGAGGATTTGCTGATTCAGGCACGAATGATAGAAGATATTAGAAAAACAGGAATGCAGTAAATGGTGATTATAAGTATGTGGAAGCGGAGATGTGAAAAAACAGAGATAAAGAAGAATAATATATTAGATACAGATAAAGGGTATCTATTAGTATATACATTAAGCGTTTTGGTGATGTTTGGGTGCATTACAGCTATTTTTCTATGGTATGGCAAAGGATATGTATATGCATATGACAGTTATACACAGGTATATTCAGGAATCTATTACTTTAAAAATTGGATTTACGATATTTGGACTCATTTTCGGGAAACAGGTCAGTGGATTATTCCACAGTGGGATCTGAAAATTGGATTTGGCGAGCCTTTAATTAGTATTATATTATTTAATCCGGCTACGTTTGTGTCGATTTTTTTCCCGATTGAACACTTGGAGTGGTATTTCATTTTTTTGAATTTCACAAGACTTTGGTTGTGTGGTTTTGCGTTCTTTCTTTATGCAAAGTGCTTTGTTCAAGATAGATATTCAATTTTATTGGCCAGCTTTATCTATACTTTTTGCGGTGCACGAATGATGAGGATTGGAGATAATTCTATTATTTCGGTAATCGCAATAGCGATTCCGTTCATGTGTTTAGGAATTGAAAAAATATTAGAGGAAAACAAAAAGGGATATTTTTTTCTGGGAACATTGGTATGTTTGATCGGATTTCCATATTCTATTTTAATTGTGGCAATACCGGTAGCAGGGTATGCATGTATTAGATATTATTATGTTGTTCAGGATAAAAGTATTAAAAATTTTTTTGGAAAAGTATGGCAAGTAATCTGTGCAGGTATAGGGGCTCTTTTGATAGCTGCATATCAGTTTGTCCCATATATATGCAATGCACTTCAGAGTGCCCGAACAGAAGGAGGAAAAATAGGAAATATATTTTATTATGATATAAAATATTATTTTCAAGCCATACGAGATATTATTTCAATCACATATTATGATGATGCATGGAAAATTGGAATGACTTCTATAGGCGTGATTGCAATTCTATATTTGATTGCAAAGAGAAAGACCAGAGGAGACAAGCAGTTCATACTTTGCATGCTATTGGGACTTTTCGTATTACTGGTTCCAATTGCAGACTTGGCGGTTAATTTGTTTATGGGAGCAAATGGGCGCTTTCAGTATATTTATGTCTTTATTATTGCAATGGTTATTGCAATGGGTTGCGAGCAATTTGTACATGGTAAAATCAAGAGAGAGCTTACATTTATTACACTGGGAAGTATAGCTTATGCAGCTTTATATGTGATAAGTACAATCGCATTAGACGAAAAGCTGGGAGCTTCTATTGTATTTTTACTAATAAATGTACTATTGCTAAACTTGTATGTAAAGAATAAAAAGGTGATAAAGAATGGTAAACTAGTGGCGTTCAGTCTGGTTTTTGGAGAAATTTTGTTAATGGGAATGGGAACGTTTACTGGTGTAGGAAATAGTAAATTACAGTTTTATGCGGACTACAAGTTGGAAGATGAAAGACAGAATTCATCGGTTGTGATGTTAGAGAATGTAAAACATGACAATGCACGGGTAGATGTCATATATGACAGTGTTGATGAAATGCAGCGTAATAAAAATTACGGTTTACGTTCTAATTGTAATGGAGTGAATTCATATTATAGCTTTGTGAAAAGCGGTGTGGTAGATTATATAAAATCTACAGGTATCGTTACCGGATTTTCTTCATTTAATATATTGGATATGAATCAGCGTACAGTGTCTAATACACTAGCAGGTGTCAAATATATAACAGCAACAGAGGAAGGGAAAAAACAGATACCATATGGTTATAAGGAGATAGATAAAAATAAGCGAGAGGGTAAAGCACAGTACGATTATCTGTTTGAAAATGAGAATGTATTGCCTTTGGCATATACATATGATCAGTATATATCTAGAAAAAAGTACGATAGTTATTTACCCTATGAAAGAGAACAGTTAATGTTGGATTCTGTGGTTCTTGATGATGAAACGGCGGTTAGTGTAAAAGAGTCCGATACGAAACCGGATACGATAGTAAACACAAATTTTGATGAAATCAAGCAAGTATTAAAACATAATCCTAATATAAAAGTATATAAAGACAAAATTATTGTATATGAAGATAACACAGAATGTAATATACAAGCAGAGAAGTTGAAAAATCAGGAAGTATATGTGTATTTAGAAGGTGCAAAATATGAAACTCTTCAGGGAGAGACGGGAAGTAATACACTAAATACGCATATTACTGTTACAACAAAAAATAGAACAAGTGATTTACAATTATTTGTTGGGAAGCATGAGTATTATCAAGGCGCAGTAGATGGAGTGTTAAACTTAGGGATATCTAATACAGATAAAAAAGAGATGGCAATCCGGTTTACTAAGGCTGGTACCTACTATTTTAAGAATATTCAGGTTGCCAGTGCGTCAATGAAAGGTTATACTAAGAAAGTACAGAAGTTAAAGGAAGACAAAATTGAAGGTTTTAAAATTGCAGGAAGTGATGTATCTTTAAACGTTAATGTAGATAAAAATAAAGTGTTGTGCATAGCAATTCCTTATGCACAGGGCTGGTCTGTGAAAGTAAACGGTAAAGATGCCAAGCTTTTGAATTGCAATCTTATGTATATGGGAGTTGAGCTGGAGGCGGGAAATAATCAAGTTGAATTACACTACGAAATGCCGGGATTCAAATTGGGTGTCTTATGTTCAGGCATATTTGGGTGTGTTTTCTTACTTTACATTATATTATTAGGAATTAGAAAAGTAAAAAACAGAAAAAATGTAGTCTGTGCATGAAAGCGTGAGCGGAACAGGGAAGGAAGTTAAAATGATTAATGTTGTCAGGGCATCATTGCCACCACTAGAAGAATATGTAGAAGAAATATCCAGTATATGGGAAAATCACTGGTTGACGCATACTGGACCAAAACATCAACAATTACAGAAAAATTTGGAAAAGTATTTAGATGTGCCATGTGTTGAACTTTTTTCTAACGGACACATGGGATTGGAATTAGCTTTAAGGGTTTTGAAGTTAGAAGGAGAGGTAATAACTACGCCATTTACATTTGCTTCAACTACACAGGCTATTGCAGATGTAGGTCTGACTCCTGTTTTTTGTGATATAAATCAGGATAATTATACTATGGATGCGAGCAAAATAGAGGAGTTAATTACAGATAAGACATCTGCTATTGTACCGGTTCATGTATATGGTTATATATGTGATTATCAGGAAATAGAACGAATTGCCCGGAAACATAATTTAGCAGTTATTTATGATGCTGCACATGCATTTGGTGAAAGCATAAATGGAGTGCCTGTAGGAACTTTGGGAGATATGTCCATGTTCAGTTTTCATGCAACAAAGGTATTTAATACAGTTGAAGGAGGCGGAGTGACATTTTCTGATGAAAAGTACAGAAAAGAATTTGCAGCAATTCGCCAGTTTGGAATGTATGGAAAAGAAGATGCGGAAATGTTAGGTACAAATGCAAAGATGACAGAATTCCATGCGGCAATGGGATTGTGTAACTTACGACATGTAGATGAGGAAATTGAAAAAAGAAAACAAGCATATGATCAGTATGTACAGAGACTCAGTGATGTCGATGGAATATATATTTATCGCATTCCGGATAATCTTAAGTTGAATTATGCTTATTTTCCGGTACGGATCAGTAAAAATGTTTTCGGAAAATCCCGTGATGAAATCACGGAGATATTGTTGGAAAATGGAATTGCACCACGTAAATACTTTTATCCACTAACATCTGACTTTTCGATAATAAGAAGTAAATATCCAATTAATGAAACACCAGTGGCTAAAAAGGTGGCAGAGGAAATCCTGACATTACCATTGTATGCAGGCTTGACAATAGATGAAGTAAATCATATATGTGATATTATACTAGAAAAGTAGGAGAAAAATTATGCAGATACAGGGAAAAAATGCGATTGTAACCGGAGCAAGGCGGGGAATCGGACGAGCCATTGTTCAGGAATTTGCAGAAAATGGTGTAAATATATGGGCATGTGCCAGTAAATACGATGAAGCCTTTGAAGAGGATATGCGGCAGTTAAGTGAAGTGAATAATGTGTGGATCAAACCTGTATATTTTGATTTAAAATCTGAGGATGAAATAAAGCAATCATTGCGTGAAGTAATTGCAGAGAAAAAACCAATTGATATTCTTGTCAACAATGCCGGTGTACCAAGTGGTGGTCTGATGCAGATGACATCCATGAATACTCTGCGTGAAGTAATGGAGATTAATTTTATAGCACAGATTGCTATTATTCAGATCGTATCAAAAGCAATGATGAGAAAAAAGAGTGGAACAATTATTAATATGGGTTCCGTTGGTGGAATTGAGGCAAGAGAGGGATATCTTTCCTATGGTTCCAGTAAAGCAGCTTTTCTATGGGCAACACGCTCAATTTCCAAAGAACTTGCAAAATATAATATCCGTGTCAATGCAGTAGCCCCAGGATTAATTGAAACAGATATGGGGGAATACAAGAATGATGCGGAACGGGAAAAAGTTCTGAATGCTATCAGCATGAAACGTATGGGCAAACCGGAAGAGGTAGCAAAAACAGTACGTTTTTTAGCATCAGATGATTCATCCTTTATGACAGGAACGATTTTAAATGTAGACGGTGGAAGACTAGTATAATACTGCTGTTTTTAGAGTAAAGATAAAGATAGGGGAATAACCATGATAGAAGATTTTTATGCATTAAACCCATATGAGTTAAACAGGGAAGAAAAAGAAAAGATGCTTACTAAGGAATTAGTGGAATTAACAGAGTATCATAGAGAGCATTGCCCGGAATATAAGGGAATGACAGATGCGATGAATTATGAGAAGGATAAGATCAAAAGTTATTATGATCTTCCATTTTATCCGGTCCGTATGTTTAAAGAAGAAGAATTGATCAGTATTGATAGAGCTGATCTGTATAAGACAATGACATCTTCAGGAACAACAGGACAGAAAAAGTCTCAGATTTTTTTGGATAGAGAGACCGCTATGTCACAGCAAAAAGTTATGATCAAGATCCTAAATGATTATTTGGGAAATAAAAGAATACCATTGCTGATCATTGATACACCTGCTGTTGTAAAAAACCGCCAGCTTTTTTCTGCAAGAGGTGCGGCAATTATAGGATTAAATGTATTGGCTTCAGAAAAAACATTTGTTTTAAATGATGATATGTCTTTAAATAAAGAAGCATTAGACGAGTTTATGAGTAAGCATCAGAATGAGAAGTTTTTGATTTTTGGCTTTACATTTATGGTTTGGAAACATTTTTATCAGGAATTGCTGAAACTAGATAAAAAATATCACATTCCAGAGGCTTTTCTGATGACAGGCGGTGGTTGGAAGAAACTGGAATCAGAGGCAATTTCAAGAGATCAGTTTAAGGAAAAGTTCAAAGAAATATGTGGTCTTCAGCATTTTTTGGATCATTATGGAATGGTGGAGCAGACAGGATGTATTTACGCGGAATGTGAATGTGGTCATTTGCATGCAAGTATCTATTCTGATGTTATCGCCAGAAGACCGGAAGACTTTTCAGTATGTGAAATAGGTGAGAAAGGAATATTACAGGTAGTATCTGTGCTGCCGCATTCCTATCCGGGACATTCATTATTGACGGAAGATGAAGGAATTGTTTTAGGAGAAGATGATTGTCCTTGCGGAAGAAAGGGAAAATATATTCAAATTATTGGAAGAATTAAAAGTGCAGAATTGAGAGGATGTAGTGATACTTATGCAGCAGAACATTGATAATATTAAATTTATAACCGGAAATGCGGAAGTACTAAAAAACATATCAAAAGTACCGGTACACCGAATGCTTGATGAGCGGGTGATCGAATTTTTAGGGGCATTATCAAGTCGGATATTAAAGGACAAAAGAACAAAAGAATATCCGGATGTTATTTCATATGCGTTTTGGATCAGAAAAAGTTCTTTGATGAAAATGAAAAAAGAGTATAGTTCGCCATATCAGAGGATCGGAAGAGGAGTCGCATTACATATTGCACCATCTAATGTCCCGGTCAATTTTGCAGTGTCTTTTACATCAGCGTTATTAGCTGGTAATGCCAGTGTTGTGCGTGTATCTAATAAAGAGTTTGTTCAGGTGGACATTATTGCAGATGCTATAAATGCATTATATCAGGAAGAATATGCAGATATGGAGAAATACTTAGTATTAATCCGGTATGAACATAGTGAAGAGATCACACAGATGTTAACTGATATTTGTGATCTTCGCATTATATGGGGAGGAAACCAGACAATTAATATTATTCGTAAAGCAAAACTTCCTCCAAGGGCAATTGAGATGGCATTTTCAGATCGTCATTCCCTTGCTCTTATTAATGCAGATGAATATCTGAAACAAGATCCGGAAGAATTTGCCAGAGGATTTTACACGGATACATATTATACGGATCAGAATGCGTGCAGTTCTCCGCGCATTGTGATCTGGATGGGACAGAAAATAGAGAAGGCAAAGACAATTTTTTGGAAGAGCCTGCAGGAGCTGGTAAAGAAAGATTATGATTTTGCACCTATTTTAGCTATTGACAAACTCAATGAGTTGTGCCGTTTATCAGCACATCATACAGGTATCCATGATGAAGGAATGGATAATGTGGTAAAGCGTGTTAAAGTAGACGAATTAACAAAAGATTTGATGGATTATAAAACGGGTGGCGGATATTTCTTTGAGTATGATGCAAAAGAACTGAGAGATATTATTCCGTTACTGTCGAAAGCCTGCCAGACAATATCTTATTTTGGAGTAGAACCGCAGCAAATAGCAGAATTAACATTAGAGCCGGATGTAAAAGGAATTGATAGAGTTGTACCAATAGGACATACAATGGATTTGGCGTTTATATGGGATGGATACCATATGATCGAGACAATGACAAGAATTGTATATATTGTGTAAAATGAGAGGAAGAAGTTATGTTAAAGGGAAAAAATGCAATTATCACCGGTTCTAATCGTGGAATCGGGAAAGCTATTGTAGAGGCATACGCAAAGAATGGTGCCAATATATGGGCTTGTGCAAGAAAGGAAAACCCGGATTTTGAGAGGGAGATAAAAGAATTATCGGAAAAGTATCATGTGTGGATCAAACCGATATATTTTGAAATGTCAGATGAGGAACAAATCAAGGGTGGAGTAAAACGGATCTTAGCAGAAAAGCAGAATATTGATATTCTTGTGAACAATGCGGGAATTTTTTCTTTGGATTTATTTCAGATGTCATCCATGAAAAAAGTTAGAGAAATTTATGAAACAGATGTGTTTGGTCCGATGCTGTTAACACAGTTGATCTTAAAAAAGATGACCAGACAAAAACAGGGAAATATTATTAATATGAGTTCTGCAGCTGCATTAGGGGCAAATCCGGGAAATTCGGTTTATGGTTCTGCTAAGGCGGCACTGACACATTGGACTGAAATTTTAGCAACAGAAGTGACTCAAAATGGTATTAGAGTAAATGCCATTGCACCGGGAAACATTGAGACCGATATATTGTCGGCACATCGTGAAGATGCACGGACAGAATTAGAGGCAGCATCTCTCATGGGAAGATTGGGAAAACCTGAGGAAATTGCGGAAGTTGCAGTGTTTTTAGCATCAGATATGTCTTCATTTGTAAATGCACAGGTAATAAGTGTAAACGGAGGAGCTAGTTAAAAGGAGAAACTATGAAAGAACGAATTGAAAAATGCGAGGATATTGCAAAAAGAATGCGCCGTGATATGGTGGAAATGTCAAAATATTGTGGCGGAGATGCTCACTGGGGTGGTGCAATGTCATGTACAGATGCTTTAGCGGTATTATATGGTGATATTATGAATTGTACCACAGAAGATTTAGAATATGGAGCTAGAGATCGGTTTATTTTGAGCAAAGGTCATAATGCAATGGCATTATATACAGCACTGGTAGAAACAGGTATTGAATCACCCGATACATTAGAACAGTTTCAACAGGATGGCAGTATTTATGGTGAATTGGCAATTATGAATGAAGCTCACGGCATAGAGTGTTCCGGAGGAAGTTTAGGATTGGGCTTACCTATGGGAGTAGGAATGGCACTGAAAGCCAAAAGAGAGCATTGGACAGGCAAAATTTATGTCATGACTGGTGATGGTGAAGTCGATGAAGGTTCTGTGTGGGAAGCTGCAATGGCAGCGGCACAGTTTCAATTGAATAATCTTGTTTTCATTGTTGACAGAAATGGAATGCAATCTGATGGTGCGAATTGTGATATTATGTCTATGGATACTTTGGATGAAAAGCTGACAGCATTCGGATTTGATACAGTAGTAGTAAACGGACATGATTATGAGGAGTTGATCCGGGCATTTGAAAGAGTGGGAAAGACAGATAAACCAAATGCAGTTATTTTAGATACAGTGAAAGGTAAAGGTATCTCCTTCATGGAAAATGATAATCAATGGCATCATGAAATACTGAAAAAAGAACTGTTAGAGCAGGCAAAGAAAGAAGTGGGGGTAGAATAAAGTGGATAAAAAGACAATACGATTCTTATCTCATATGGGAGCAAGAGGAGTACTCGGACAGGCTATCTACGATTACTCCCAGGAACGAGAAGACTTTTGGGCAATATCAGCCGATTTAGGACATGCATCCGGGTTGAAACGCTTTGAGGAGCTATATCCTGGGAGATATGTTAATATAGGGATTGCGGAACAAAATCTAATAGGTGTGGCAGCGGGAGTGGCAAAAGATGGAACCCCGGTTGTGGCAACGACATATGCACCTTTTGCAAGCATGAGGTGTGCAGATCAGATTCGTAATTATATGGGCTATATGAAGTTAAATGTCAAAGTAGTCGGAATGGATAGTGGAATGATCCAATCTAATTTTGGAGCCTCTCATTATGGTATAGAAGATATGGGCTTATTGAGGATGATTCCTAATGTGGCTGTTATCTGTCCGTCAGATGGACAGGCAATCTATCAGGCAACAAAGGCTATGATAGACTGGGACGGTCCGGTTTATATGAGATTGACCGGGGGGCAGAGATTACCATTGATTTATAAAGAGGAAGATTATACGTTTGAGATTGGTAAGGCAACTAAAATCAAAGAAGGTACGGATGTTGCAATTATTTCAAATGGAACAATTTTGGCAGATGCGCTGAAGGCAGCAGAAAAATTGGAGACAGATGGGATATCTTGTACAGTGATTGATATGCATACGGTGAAACCATTAGACACAAAAGCATTAGAAGATGTGTCTGAACACCGATTGATTGTTACCGTCGAAGAACATAGTAAAATAGGTGGATTGGGTAGTGCGGTAGCGGAGTATTATGCTGAATGTGATATCAGACCAAAGCAGTTAATGCTTGGTACGCCAGATGAATATCTACATCCGGGAGCATATGATTATTTGCGAGACGTAACAGGACTTACTGCAAACAAGATATATGAAGCAATTAAAGAAAAACTGTAGCAACGGACTGTTGAAAATTAGGAGGCAGATATGGAACTGATAAAGGATATGAATGAATTGAAAGCAATGGCAGATCGTGTACGCCGATCAGTTGTTGATATGGCACATGCAGCGGGGGCAGGTGGCTCTCATCTCGGCGGGGGACTGTCATGTGTGGAGATTATGACTGCTTTATATGGGGGAGTGTTCAAATTTGATGTGGAAAATCCGACAGATATCAATCGGGACAGATTCCTGACAGGAAAAGCACATTGCATTTTGACCCAATATTCTGTTATGCAGGAAATGGGCATTATTACAGAGGAAGAAAAGTATACGTTCAAACAGGATGGAGGGATGCTGATCGGTTATCCTAAAAATCCACGCATTGGTCTTGAATATTCCGGTGGAACCTTGGGAATGGCACTTTCTGTAGGTGTCGGAATGGCACTGGATGCTAAGATTAAAAAAAGATCTAATAAAGTATACGTTATGATTGGCGACGGAGAATGTAATGAGGGAATTATATGGGAAGCCATTATGACGGCAGCTAAATATCAGCTGTCTAATCTTGTAATTATTGTAGACCGCAATAAACTGCAGTTATCCGGTACGACCGAAGAAGTAATGGATATGGGAGATTTAGGAAGAAAATTTGCTGAATTTGGATGTAGTGTACAAGATGTCAACGGTCATGATATTGAAGAACTGTTAAAAGCATATACCAATTTAAGTGACACAGCACCAAATGTAATTATTGCACATACCGTGAAAGGAAAAGGCTTATCTTTTGTAGAAAACCATGTAGAATGGCATCAAAATGTGTTAAGTGATGAACAGTACGAGCAGGCATTACAGGAGTTAGGAGGCAAGTCATGAAAATAAGAGCAAATGCGTGGTCCAGATTAGGACAGAATGCCACTTTTGGTGGAATAGGGATGATTGAGGTGATGAAAGAACATGAGGATGTACAATTCATTACAGCAGATGTCAGTACCCTTCTTGGATTGGGCAAATTTAAGACAAATTATCCGGAACATTATTTTGATGTTGGTATCGCAGAACAGAATATGGTCACAGTAGCAGCAGGAATGGCATTAGAAGGAAATTGTGTATTTGTATCAACATATGCTTCATTTTTAGCAGTAAGAGGCTTAGAACAAATTCGCCATAATTTAGGCTATCTTCAAACCAATGTAAAATTAGTTGGTATGTCCTCTGGATGTGCTACAGGAAAAAGCGGTATCTCACATTGGTGTACAGAAGATATGGCATTTATGAGAGCGATTCCGAATATGACAGTATTGTCTCCGGCTGACTGTACAGAAGTTGTAAAGATGACAATGGCGGCAGCAGAATTGGAAGGTCCGGTATATATTCGATTAACCGGGAATAGGGATGTTCCGGTAGTATATAAGGATGACTATGATTTTCAGATCGGTAAAGCAATTACCATGAGGGAAGGAAGCGATGTGGCAATTATTGCAACGGGACTGATGGTTCATGAAGCAATGGAAGCAGCAGAAATTCTTGAAGAGAAGGGAATCTCATGCACGGTCATCAATATGCATACGATCAAACCGTTAGATACGGCATTGTTAGAGGAAGTATATAAAAAGTATCCGCTGATCTTAACTGTGGAAGAGCATAATATTATAGGTGGATTAGGCGGAGCTGTTGCAGAACACAAGTCTGCATATGTAAATGCACCACGTCAGATTTATATGGGAATTACCGATGAATACAAGCAGACAGGATCCAGAAAGTTTGTAATGGAACAATATAACTTGACATCAGAAGGAATAGTTGATAGAATTTTAAAGTATGTTAACAAATAAATAGTAGGAAGAAAGAAGAGGGAATACGATGAGCAATTTAGAAAAGTACAGAAATGCGTTTGTTGAAGGTTTAGATGTAGAAGAAGATAAAATTACAGATTCCTTAGAATACGAAGGAATTCCGGAGTGGGATTCTGTAGGACATATGAGTTTAGTAGCTTGTATAGAAGAAGCTTTTGACATTATGATGGAAACAGAGGACATTATTGATTTTAATTCATTTCAGAAAGGAATTGAATTATTAAAGAAATATGATGTAGAAATTTAGGATTTACGTTTGGGGAAGAAATATGTTTGAAGAGATTGCACGGTTTGGAACGGAAATAGCAGCAATAGATGAGCATGGAAACAATATTTCATATCAAGAATTAGTAACAGAAGGAGACAAGATTTCTCAAGATATAGAAAAGAGAAGTCTGGTCTTCTCTTTGTGTTCTAATACAATCGGATCGGTGTGTGGATATGTAGGTTTTCTAAGAAATAAGATTGTTCCATTATTATTATCAGAGTCATTAGACGATGAACTGCTAAAACATTTGATAGAGATATATCAGCCAGCATATATTTGGCTGCCTTCAACGAAGGTTACAATGTTTTCACAATGGAATACAGTATATGAGAAATATAACTATGTATTAGTAAAGACACAGTATGAGAGTGTAACATTGTATCAGGAGTTGGCATTATTGTTGACGACTTCGGGAAGTACAGGAAGTCCGAAGTTAGTACGACAAAGTTATGAGAATCTGCAGAGTAATACAGAATCTATCATTGAATATCTGGAATTAGATAGCACGGAGCGAGCTATTACGACATTACCAATGAATTATACATATGGATTGTCAATTATAAATACACATTTAACAGCAGGAGCAACAATGCTGTTGACGGAAAAGACATTAATGCAAAAAGAGTTTTGGGAATTCTTTAAAAGAGAAGAAGCGACGTCATTTGGAGGAGTCCCTTATACATATGAGATGTTAAATAAGCTCCGCTTTTTTAGAATGCAATTGCCGTCTTTGAGATATATGACTCAGGCTGGAGGAAAATTGTCCCCAGAGTTACATAGGCAGTTTGCAGAATTTGCAAAAGAAAGTGGCAGAAAGTTTATTGTAATGTATGGACAAACAGAAGCTACAGCAAGAATGGCATATTTACCGGCAGAGTATTCATTGGAGAAATACGGAAGTATGGGAATAGCAATTCCTAATGGCCGGTTTGAATTATGGGATGTCAATCAACAGGTGATCACTGAGCCTGGCGTAGCGGGCGAACTGGTATATTATGGAAAAAATGTTACATTAGGATACGCTGAGTGCCAAGCCGATCTTGCCAAAGGGGATGAACGTCAGGGACGTTTGGAAACCGGTGATATGGCAAAGATGGATGAGGATGGGTATTTCTTCATTATTGGTAGGAAAAAGCGATTTCTAAAGGTGTATGGAAATAGAGTTAACCTGGATGAGATAGAGCATATGCTTAAGGATCATTTTCAGGAGATTTCTTGTGCATGCAGTGGTGTAGATGATAAAGTATATGTTTTTATTGTTGGAGCTAATGCAACACAGGTGGTACTGGAAGAGATTAAGGAGTTTGTTTCTAAAAAAACCGGATTAAATAAGAATGCATTTACTGTGAAGAGTATTCCGGAAATTCCTAAAAATGATTCCGGAAAGACGGTATATACAGAACTGGAGAAATACTATTAAGATAGGTGGACAATATGGAAATTAGTTTACAGGAATTTTTTGACTTACAACCATACGAATTAGATAAAGAGCAGAAAGAAAAAATGCTTTCTGCACACTTGGGAAAATTAACGGAGTATCATAGAGAATATTGTGGACTTTATAAGAAACTGACGGATGGAATCGGTTACAAGAAGGAAGCAATAAATACCTATTATGATCTTCCGATGCTTCCGGTCAGATTATTTAAAAAATATGATTTTAAAAGTGTGGTAGGTGAGCAGATAAGCAAAACTATGACATCATCCGGCACAAGCGGCCAACAGGTGTCAAAAATCCATCTAGATCGTGAAACATCGTTAAATCAGTCTAAAACTCTGGTGAAAATATGTGGGGATTTTCTTGGAAATAAAAGAAGACCGATGCTGATCATAGATTCACAGGCGGTTATCAAAAATAGGAGAATGTTTTCAGCGCGTGGTGCAGGAATCAAAGGATTTTCTATTCTGGGAAGAGATGTTACATATGCATTAGATGATGATATGAATTTAAATCTGGAGGCTGTTTTAGAATTTGTGGAAAAACATGCAGATGAAACAATTTTGATGTTTGGTTTTACGTTTATGATATGGCAGCATTTTTACGAAGAATTAGCTAAAAGAAATATTTGCTTGAATATGAAAGACGCAGTATTGATCCACGGGGGAGGATGGAAGAAATTGGAATCCGTATCTGTGGATAATGCAACATTTAAAAATGAATTAAGAAAAGTATGTGGCAATGTCAGTGTACATAATTACTATGGAATGGTAGAACAGACAGGTTCTATTTATATGGAATGTGAATGTGGAAATCTTCATGCGTCTATTTTTTCTGATATCATTGTTCGCAATTCTAAAGATTTTTCAGTATGTGGAGTGAATGAAAAAGGTATTGTAGAATTAGTATCCGTGTTACCAACCAGTTATCCGGGACATGTGCTTTTAACAGAGGATGAAGGCGAGATACTGGGTGAAGATGATTGTCCGTGCGGAAGAAAAGGAAAATATTTTAAAATATATGGACGTATTAAAAATGCCGAAGTAAGGGGGTGCAGTGATACATATGAAAAGCATTAATATGAAATATTTAGCAGGTGGCCCGATTGAACGGGTAAAACCACTGCCGCCTTATGATGAGAAAATATGTACATTTTTGGCAGAGTTATCTAAAAAGTTACAGAAAGACAGAAGGGCAATGGCATATCCGGATGTATTATCCTTTGCATTTTTCTGCAGAAAGGCCAATATTGCAAAATTAAAGGCAGAGTTTGAAGATGGCAATACACGTCTTGGAAGAGGACTTGCTTTTCATATTGCACCTTCTAATGTTCCGGTTAATGCAGCATTTACTTATGTGTTTGGACTGTTGGCAGGAAATGCAAATGTAGTTCGTGTATCATCTAAGGATTTTGAACAGGTTAGGATTATTTGCGATGTAATACAGACAATGTTTGATAGTGGCAATTATGACGAAATCCGTGACATGACAGCATTTGTATCTTATGGTCGCAGTCAGGAAATTAATGACAAGTTATCATTGATGGCAAATGCCAGAATTATATGGGGCGGTGATGCAACGATTGCGGAGATAAGAAAATCTCCAATAGGTTCCCGATGTACAGAATTAACATTTGCAGACCGTTATTCCTTCGGAATTTTAAATCCAATGAAAATAGCAGATGATAGTGAGGAAGAGGTAAAACGCCTTGCAGAACAGTTTTACAACGATACCTATCTGATGGATCAAAATGCTTGTTCTACACCGCACCTGATTTTGTGGAAGTCAGATAAAAGCAGTAAAGCAGAAGAGGGAAAGAAAAGATTCTGGAGTGCGGTATACAAAGAAGCAGGTAAGTATGACCTTGCAGATATCAAAGTCAGTGACAAGTATGTTATGACCTGTGAATATGCAATTGATTTAGAATGTATTCAGGAGTTAAAGAAATACGAAAATCTTTTGTATGTGATGACTCTGAAAGAATTACCGGAGGATATCACGATTTTACGAGGAAAATTCGGACTGTTTTTTGAGTATGATATTGAGGATTATGGTATAATAGCAGATTGCATAACAAATAAGGTTCAAACTTGTGTTTACTATGGCGTAGAAAAGAATGAAATCCAAAGAATGGTACAGGATAACTGCTTAATGGGAATTGATCGAATTGTTCCGGTTGGCTCTTCACTGGATATTGGAGTTATTTGGGATGGTTATGATATTGTGGGTCAGTTGAGTAGAATTATTGGATAAGTGAGGTTAGAGATAAGATGAGAGTTGTAGATGCCGTTTGGGAAAAACGCAATTTAGGAGTAGAAGCAAAGACAATTCATTTTTCAATGGATGATAAAATAGAGGATGTTATAGAATGTCTGAAGAATACACATGCAGAATATATAGATGCGCGTGTACCATCACAGAGAACAGATATAACACATGCACTTGCTGAGGCAAACTATGAATACATGGAAGATATCATTTCTTTTGTAAGTCCTTTGCAGGAAGTGGTCAGACCGAAGGTTATGCAGCGTATGTATGACGAAGTTAAAGTCTGTGAAGCAGATGATGAAGCAATTAAGGAGATTTTTGAAGAAATCAGAAAAGGTTTGTTTGCGACAGAGCGAATCAGTGTTGATCCACATTTTACAGATAAAGCAGCAGGGCGATATAATAGTTGGATTCAGGAAGAATTGGGACGAGGCTCAAAATTATATAATTATGTATATAAGGGCGAACGTATCGGTTTTTTTGGATTAAAAGAGCGAGAAAAAGGTATATATGACTCTTTATGGGGAGGTATATATGGTAAATACAGAAAAAGTGGAATTGGTGCAGTAGTCAAGGTGCCGGAATTTGTTAAAAGTTTGAATGGAAAGAAAGTCTATGCATATGCTTCATCAAATAATGTTAAGCAGGTTAGAAATTTGATTACAAATGGATATACAGTTGAAAAAATACATCATGTTTTTGTGAAACATGAATGATAAGGAAAGTTAACAATTTATGGAGAAAAAACGTATTGCAAAAGATTTGATATATTGCATTGCCGCTGTAGGTATGATGAATGCAGTGTTGCAATTAATAGTTTATCCAATTATTAATAACAGGGTAGGCGAGACTGGATTTGGTCAAATGCTCTTTATGCTGGGAATCTTAAATATTTTAGCACCTTCATTTGGTCAGGGCGTTGGAAATGCAAGACTCGTTTTACCAAGGAGAGAAAAGCTGCGTAATCGTGACTATAATATAGTAATTGCTGCACTTTCTCTTGTTTCGGCGGTTATTGCAATTGTTTTTGCAATTGAGAGAAAAGAAAGTTTAATAGGGATTTTGCTGTTTGCATATGTTATTGTGATTTCGATTTATCGTATGTATGGAAATACAGAGTATCGATTTACTTTAGATTTTAAAAAACAATTTGTTTTTTATTTGGTTTTATCTATAGGATATGTTGTGGGATTGTTATTGTTTTGGATGACGAAACAGTGGTATTGGGTCTTTATCATTGGAGAGACAATGGCAGTGCTTTATGTTGTGTTTACTGGCAATATTTTTGGAAAACAGAAAGGACAAGAGTTAGAGAACCGGTTTCAGCAGATTCTAAAAAGTTCTGTGCTATTATCCGTATCTTATTTAGTAACTAATTTATTATTAAATTTAGATCGTTTTATTCTATTGTATATGATTGACAGTAATGCTGTTTCACAGTATTATGTATTGTCATTGCTGGGAAAAACAGCGGCTATAGTTAGTGGACCGGTTAATAGTGTCATTATTGGATATATTACAAAAGACGATACAAAAATACGTTTTAAAAGCTATTTAAAAGGAGTGGCATTGTTATTAGGTGTCGGAGCACTTTTTGTAGTAGCATGCAGTATTGTTACACCAATTTATATCAAATTATTATATCCGAATTTGTATGGTGCAGTTGAACAGTTAAATGTAATAGTTAATGCTGCACAAATTATTTATTTTGTAACAAATGTGTTGCTGATTATCATTCTTACAATGTGTGATATTAAATGGCAGTTTATCATTCAAGTGATATATGCTATAGTATTTATATGTAGTGCAATCATGTTGACAAAGAGTGGAGGCTTAGCAGGTTTTGCAATATCAGCATTTTGGTCAAGTATATTCTTTTTTGTATTAACTGCCTTAGTAGGTTTACATTTTGCAAGAAAGAATAAATAGTATTGTCAACATAATCAGATAATGATTTAGTAATGTTTTGAAGACATGAAAGGAAAAGGGGAAATGAAGAAGAAATTTTCAATCTGCATTCCGGTATATAAGAATGAGAAGAATTTGCCAATCACAATACCATATATTATACAACATTTAGATCTGTTTCAGGAATTTGATGTAGAAATTGTAATGGTCAATGACGGATCTCCGGATAATTCATATCAGGTTATGCAGGAATTTCAAAAACAATATCCAGATATAATCAGAATTGCAACCCTGACCAGAAATTTTGGACAAGGTGCGTGCACACATTGTTGTTTAAGCATGGCACAAGGTGACGTGGTAGGCGTTATAGCAGCAGACATGCAGGAACCATTGGAACTTTTTGTGGATATGCTTGAAGAGTGGAAACAAGGCTATAAACTTGTAATTGCTTCTCGAGAGGCACGAAACGATAAAGGAATTGGAATTTGGTTTTCACAAGCATTACATAGATTCATTCATAAATATATTAATGAACGCTATCCGGTCGGGGGATTTGATTTTTTAGTTATGGATAGGGAAGTACTGGATAAGTATTTGCCATTGGATAGAGAAGATGCTTTTGGTCAGCTGAAGTTGTTATGGTTAGGATATGAGTATAAAGAGCTGAAATATACCAGAAGAGAGCGTGAAGTTGGTAAGAGTGGCTGGACACTGGGTAAGAAGATAGAAACCGTTTTAGGAATATTGGTGGATTATTCTGCAAAACCGATTCACTTTTTGATGGGTACAGGAGTGTTTTTGACAGCAGGTGCCATAGTGGCCATGTTAGTATTATTGATTCTGGCAATATGTAAGGTTGCTCAAATATCATTGGTGGCTTTTATTATTCCGATACTGTTCTTTTTAGGGGGAGTTAATTTAACAGGGATTGGATTGATAGGTGAATATATCTGGCGCAATTTTGAAATGAACAAAAATCTGCCTAGATTTGTCAAAAAGGAAGATTAGGGTGAAGATATGAAAGACATACAATTATTCTGCATTCCATATGCTGGCGGAAACGCCAGCTTTTTCAATAATTTAAAAAAGTATCTGGAAGATTCTGTAGAGGTATACAATTTGGAATATTCCGGACATGGCATTCGCAGGAGAGAAGCATTTTATCATGATTTTGAAGAACTGCTAATAGAAGTAAAAGAACAAATTGAGACTCATAGGAAAAAAGATGTGCCATATGCGATTTTGGGCTACAGTATGGGAAGTCTGGCAGCGTATGAACTGGCAGCCAACTATTTTATGGCTGATTTACCAAAACATATTTTCCTGGCAGCACATGAACCACCCGATCTGCCTTTTCGGGGAAAAAAGTATGCTTTACTGGATGATATGGGTTTTTTAGATGCAATGGAACATTTTGGAGGAATAGACCGTAAAATGTTTGAAAACCAACGTTTTTTGGATATTTTTCTTCCACCAATGCGAGCAGATTATCAGTATTTGCATGATTATCATTGGGACAAAGGACATAAAAAAATTCCTTGTGATGTTACCGTATTTTATTCACCGGAAGATACCAAAGCAGAAGATATGCTGCAGTGGGAAAGGCATGTAGAAGGAAATATACAGTTTTTTGAGTATTCAGGAAATCATTTTTTTTTGAAAGAACATGAAAAAGAAATAGCAAAAAATATTTTGGAGGCTATATATTAAAGGTGTATTGTAGTATTACAATATACCTTTTTCCATCAGTGCAATATTACATTTTGTTCGTTTAATTTCTCAAAGATCTGTTCCGTAGATGCGTCAGGATACTGCTTTATGAGTTCTACCAGTGGAGTAATTGTATCAGGAGATTCCTCTAAAGCCTCGGAAATATCCTGAATGGAACAGTTTTTTTGCAGCTTTTTCCGCACAATAGTAATAAATGTCTGTCAGAACCGTTGTCCGGTTCGATATCATAGACATCAGAAGATATTTCGGCATCGCAGAGAGAAGTTTCGGGAAGCTCTTCGATATAGGCATCCATACGGATCCCATGGCAGTTGGTGTCAATCCCAAGAATATTTTTTTGAGGAGTGATCCTGACGTTGCGGATTGGCCGATTAAGAATTGTACTAAGAAGGATCCGGCAGAATTTTTCTCCATATTCTTCATCCGACATTATTTCCTGAAAAAGAAAATCGTCGATCAGACTCAGATCCTCTACAGTGCAATATGCCCAATTTCTCTCAACGGTAATTTCTTACAAATTTCTTAATAATATTTACTTTTTATGTAAAAAAAAGTAAAATATAGCATAAGAGATTTTAAAGCTTATAAAGGAGAAGTGGAAAATGCGAATGAAGAGATTTTTAGCAGGATTTCTGTGTCTTTGCATGGTTGGAACCATGGACATGCCTTATGTGCAGGCAGAAGCCGTGGCAGCCAAATCAGAGCCTGTTGCACAGGAAAGCGCAAAACAGGATGCTGAGGATGCAAAGCCGAGGGAAGATGTGGAAAACCAGGACAATGACCAGCGATCAGAAGCTGCAAAACAAACAGAGGTTGTCACAGACACCCAGGCAGCAGAACAGGCAGAGAGTGCAGGAAGCACAGAGAACAAGACAGAGCAGACCGCACTGTTGAATTATGCACTCATCGATCAGCCGACAGTTGAGATGCCGGGAACACAGAACGTACTTTTAAGTATCGGAGATGAGAACACGGTCATTGAAAGTGCAGTGTTAGACTATGTAAACGAGACAACCGGAAAGAGATATCAGGCACAGGCATCTACGATCAGTCAGGATGCTATGCTGTTTACAATGGAATTTCCGGAAGGTTCCGAGGCAGGAGCTTACCGTCTGGTAGGCGTAACCTATCAGATCAACGGAACAGAACAGACCTTACTGTTTCAGGATGCCGGAATGGATATGCGTTTTGGTGTTAATACAACAGTAGAAAACAATCCGGACAGCGTAGTGGTAGAAGAGCCATCAGCCGATGTGGATGTAGTGACTATGGATGAGAATGGAAATACAGAGTCAGCAGAGAGCATCGGAGATGCAATTCAGAATGCACAGTTAGAGACACCTGCGACCAACAGCAGTGATGAGGTTGCAGCAATGGGTGCTGCTAAAAATATCGTAGTAGTATTAGATCCGGGACATGATGACACCCATGCCGGAGCAAGAAGAAATGGTTTAGAAGAAGAAGATTTAACACTGAAGATCGCCCAGTACTGTAAAGCAGAGCTTAGTCAGTACAATGGAGTAACCGTATACATGACGCGTGAGAGTGGTGCATGTGCAAACGGAGGCGGAGCCGTTACTTCTACAGAATGTAATGCAAAAAGAGTAGAGTATGCACAGAGCGTTGGAGCAAATGTCTATGTCAGCATGCATATCAATGCAGGCGGTGGAAATGGTGCAGAGATTTTCTATCCAAACCAGAATTACCGTTCAGATCTTGGAACAACAGGACATGATCTTGCACAGCAGATCTTAAATAAGATTTTAGAACTTGGAATCGGTGAGCATGGTCAGGGATTAAAGATTCGTAATTCCGAAGACAATACACTTTATCCGGATGGAAGCCTTGCAGATTATTTAGGTGTCATCAGAAGAAGTAAATTAGCCGGAATACCGGCAATTTTAATTGAGCATGCATACATAGATACTTCAGATGCAAACTATCTGAACAGTGATGAGAAATTACGGAGATTCGGTGTTGCAGATGCAACCGGAATCGCGAACTATTATGGACTTAGCAAAAATACGACAACACCGGTTATTACAAGCATACGTCCAAAAGGAGCAAACGTGCTTCGGATCAACTGGCGTGCCAATGATTCACAGGGATATGAAGTATACCGAAGCACACGTCAGGATGGCGGGTACAAGAAAGTGGCAACCGTAACCGGTAAGACATATTCAGACCCGAACCGTATTGAAGGAAAGACCTATTATTATAAAGTCCGTTCTATTTTAGCGGCAAATCAGTATAGTAACTACAGTGACGTGAAAACCGGAGTGCCGTTAGGAAACGTCAAAGCATTATATGTAAAATCCAGAACTTCCGGAGGCGTTACGGTAAAATGGGAAAAAGCAGCTGGTGCAACAAAGTATACTGTAACGAGAAAACAGTTCGGAGCAGCAAGCTATCAGCAGATCGGAACAACAGGGGATAAAGATTACTTTGTAGATACAACTGCACAAGCAGGAGTGAAGTATTCCTATAAAATAAAACCGGTGAATGCACTGGGATATGGCGGATATGGCAATGCAGTATCCGGTGTCTCCATGAAACAGCCAACCATCAGTTATGTAAAATCCGTAAAAGCAGGACAACTGAAAGTGGCATGGAAGTCTGTGACAGGTGCAGGATATTATCAGGTATACCGCAGTACAAGCAAAAACGGCACTTATAAGAAAATAAAAGAAACAACATCGTTATCCTATACAGATAAAAATCGTACAGAGGGTAAGAAATATTATTATAAAGTCCGTGCAGTGAAGAAAGTAGCAGATAAAGTTTACAGTTATAGTACCTACAGCAGTCAGAAGAGTGCAAGAAACTTAAAGACACCTGTTATCAGTTCCATAACATCATACAGCAGTAATCAGTTAAAGGTAAAATGGGGCAATGTAAGTGGTGCAAGTTACTATCAGTTATATCGCAGTACCTCAAAAAATGGAACATATAAGTATATTGCTACCGTAAAGGGAAAAGAATATACTGACAGTTCTCTTAAGACAGGAAAAAGCTATTATTATAAGGTGCGTGCAGTGAATAAGACAGGAAGTGTAAAAGGATACAGCTCCTACTCAAAGGTAGTATCCGGCAGTACACTTCAGACAGCGTCTATCAATAAAGCATATTCCTACACCAGCTCACAGATAAAATTACAGATGAAAACCATAAAGGGTGCATCCGGTTATCAGATTTACCGCAGTACATCTAAAAATGGCAGCTATCAGAAAGTGGCAGAGACATCCTCTGCCACTTATCTGGATAAAAAACTTTCTGGCGGAAAGACCTATTATTACAAAGTCCGTGCAATAAAAAAGCAAAAGAGCGGCAAAGGATACGGTTCTTTTTCAGGAATTAAATCCTGTCGTGCATTAAAGAAATCAGGAATAACTTCTATTTGTTCAACTTCCAGTACCAAGTTAGAAATTCAGTGGAGTCCGGTCAATGGAGCAAATCGCTATGAATTGTACCGTAGTACCAGCAAAAGCGGAACCTACAAAAAAATCAAAACAACAACAGCAACCGGTTATACAGATACCAATCGTACCGAGGGAAAAACCTACTATTACAAAGTGCGTGCATATAATCTTTCCGGTACCGTCAGTGGCAAGAGTTCTCTGAGCAGTGTCAAGACAGGAAAAACCTTAAAAAAAGTGCAGGGTGCCATGGCAGTCATAGAAGGCGATAAAGCACTCGTAAGATGGTGTGGTGTCAGCGGAGCAACACAGTATCAGATTAAAAGAAGTACCGCAAAAAACAGTGGTTATCAGGTTGTGGCAACCGTAAGCGGAACACAATACAGGGATAGTAAGGTATCTTCCGTAGGAACAACCTATTACTATCAGATCCGTGCGATCAAGACATCGGGAAATGGTAAAAACTATGGTTCCTATTCCGACGTAGCAACTTTGAGTATGGGTTATAAGATCATGGGAGCCTCTACCGTAAATGCAGCACAGATGGCAGCATATTACCGCAGCTCAGGAAAAACATTCCCGGCAGACATCTATGCTTCTAAAGGGGCAGCCAATATTGATGAATTTTGTAAGATCGTCGTGGAAGAAGCAACCGCCGAAGGCGTGCGTGCCGAAGTACTGTTTGCACAGATCTGCTTAGAAACAGGATTTTTACAGTTTGGCGGCGATGTGCAGGCAACACAGTGTAACTTTGGAGGACTTGGAGCAACCGGTGGCGGAGTTGCAGGAAATGTATTTCCGGATGTAAGAACAGGAATCCGTGCGCAGGTACAGCACCTGAAGGCCTATGCAAGCACAGAACCGTTAAAACAGACTTGTGTGGATGAGCGTTTTAAATATGTAGCAAGAGGCTGTGCACCGTATGTAGAGTGGTTGGGAATTCCGGATAATCCAACAGGAAAAGGCTGGGCAGCAGCTCAGGGTTACGGATACAACCTGCTTAGAATGATAGGACTCATGAAAAAATATTAAACAGACAAGGGGCCGTATATGATAAAAAGGATTTCAGCAGTATTTTTAATAACAGCCATGATCATTGGATTGTGTCCCCAGACTGTTTATGCTGAGAACGAAACAGGACAGGCAGAGAACAGTCAACAGACAGCAGAACAGGGAGAGGGGTATCATTTTGTGGACTTGGAGCTGCCAAAGACAGCCGGAACACAGTCAAAAGCAGGAGTACGGGCATATGGTGCCGGCATTCCTGAAAAGTATGATGCCAGAAGCCTGATCGGAACTGTCAGAAAACAGGGCGGTTATCAGACCTGCTGGTCCTTTGCGGCTTTAGCATCGGCAGAAGCATCCTTAATTACAAAAGGCTATGCTACCAATGCATTAGATTTATCAGAATATCAGCTTGCATACTTTTTCTATCACCATGTGACAGACCCGCTTGGAAATACAGAAGGTGATGCAACAACGCCATTGACAAAAGATTTTGCAAATCAGGGCGGTAATTCCATGTTTACCACCTGGGCACTTGCCGGCTGGCAGGGAGCAGCTTTAGAAAGTGCGCTGCCATATGATACGTTAAGTACAACGGCACAGTTACCGGATTCACTGGCATATGGACAGGATTGGGCACATATGCAGAATGCATACTGGATCAGTTCGAGTGATATGGAATCCATCAAACAGATGGTCATGCAATATGGGGCAGTAAATATCGGATATCAGGAAAGTGGCGGCTATCGAAACGCAACCTATAATTCATATTATAATCCAAGTGGAACAGGCAGCGGTCATGCAGTCACCATTGTCGGCTGGGATGATGCCTTTTCAAAAGAACATTTCAATCAGCCCCCCAAAGAGGACGGTGCATGGCTGATCCGCAACAGTTGGGGAACTGATTCGGGAGAAAACGGATATTTCTGGATGTCCTATGAAGATGCATCCATATCTTCTCAGGCATTTGTATTTGATTTTGAAAGAGCGGATAATTACAGTTATAATTATCAGTATGATGGTGGAAACGGAATCTCAAGGATCAAGATCAATAACAATGGCATGGCGGGTGACATATTCAAAGTTTATGGAAGCTCACCACAGATACTTTCGGCAGTATCGTTAGGAATATATGATACCAATGTAAAATACAAATTATCCATATATAAAGACCCGGATGCAGGCAATCCGACCAGCGGCACACTTGCAGCAACTCAGAGCGGAACAATGCCGGGATATGCAGGATATTATACGATTCCATTAGAAAAACAGATTATTTTATATCCGGGACATACTTTTTCCGTGGTATATCAGTTAGAAAATCCGTCGGGAAATGAAGTGACGATTTTTGTAGACACTTCTTATACAAATGGCGGCTGGATTTCCTTTAAGAGCAGTACGGCAGCAGGACAGAGCCTGCTCAAAATGAGCAGCACATCCGGCTGGTATGACCTGCATACAAACACAACTCCGATGTGTGCAAGGATCAAGGCATTTACAAAGACCACTGCCTGCCTGCATACGGATCAGGAAACTTCCGTTACAAAGGCAGATGCATCGAAGGGCACGGATGGAAGCATCACCACCAAATGTAAGGATTGTAATATCACTTTGAGTAAGAGTAACATTTCAGCACCGAATAAGATCGTATTAGGAAATGACTCCTATACCTATGATGGAAAAACGAAAGAACCATCGGTAAAGGTATATGATAAAACCGGAAAAGTGATTTCGGCGGCAGATTATACGATAAGCCGGAGTTCCGGCAGAAAAGAGCCGGGAACCTATACCGTAAAAGTGACATTTAAAGGAAATTACAGTGGCACTTTGAGTTCCTCTTTTAAGATTCAATTAGGTAAGGTAAAGGGGTTAAAAAACGGTACATTAAAAACAGATTCCGTTCAGATCAAGTGGAACAAACTGACCGGAGCAACGAATTATCAGATATACCGATATGATTCCGCAAAGAAAAAATATGTCAAACTGAAGACCGTATCATCGGGCAAGAGCTCTTATACAGATAAAAAACGTGAACCGGCAAGAGCGTATAAGTACAAAGTCCGTGCATATAGAAGTGCGGGAGGAAAAACGTCATATAGCAGTTACAGCGATGTCCTTTATACGGCAGCAAAGCCGAAAAAAGTCAGCACTCTGACTGCAAAAAAGAAAACAAAAAACAGTGTAAAGCTGACATGGAAAAAGACAACGCGGGCAGACGGATATCAGATATACCATTATAATTCCACAAAAAAGAAGTGGGAAAAGGTAACAACCATCAAAAAAGGTACTACGGTAACTTATACGAATAAGAAACTGAAATCTAAGAAAACTTATCAATATAAAGTCCGTGCATACAGACAGAATGGCAATACAACGGCTTACGGTTCTTATTCTGACATTTTAAAGGTCAGGACAAAGTAAGGAACTGTTAGACATTACCAATATTTTGTGTTACAATTAATTAGTTATTATGAACACACTAGGTAAAATAGATAAAAATAGTCAAGGTGAGGAAAAAAGAATGAAGATTGCAGTAGCAGGAACAGGATATGTAGGATTGTCGATTTCCGTATTGCTGGCTCAGCATAATGATGTATATGCCGTGGATATTGTACCGGAAAAAGTGGCAATGATTAATAATAAGAAGTCTCCGATCGTAGACAAGGAGATCGAAGAATATTTAGCGGAAAAAGAACTTTCCCTGACAGCAACTCTGGATGCAAAAGAAGCATATGCAGATGCAGAGTTTGTAGTGATAGCAACACCGACAAATTATGATGAGAAGAAAAATTATTTTGATACCAGTTCCGTAGAGCAGGTCATTGAAACCGTTATGGACATCAATCCAAATGCGATCATGGTCATCAAATCTACAGTTCCGGTAGGATATACAAAAAATGTGCGTGCAAAATTCAACTGTGAGAACATCATTTTTGCACCGGAATTTTTAAGAGAGGGACGGGCACTTTATGACAACCTTTATCCGTCCAGAATTATTGTGGGTGCACCACAGGATGATGAAAGACTCTGTAAGGCAGCAGGAAAATTCGCAGATTTAATCGCAGAAGGTGCGATCAAAAAAGACATTCCGATGCTGTTTACGGATACGACAGAGGCAGAGGCGGTAAAATTATTTGCGAATACTTATTTAGCACTGCGCGTAAGCTTTTTCAATGAGTTAGATACTTATGCAGAGGTGCATGGTCTCAATACCAAACAGATCATTGACGGTGTGGGACTTGACCCAAGAATCGGTTCTCATTACAACAATCCGTCCTTTGGTTACGGTGGATACTGTCTACCAAAAGACACCAAACAGTTATTGGCAAATTATCAGGACGTGCCGGAGAACATCATTGAGGCGATCGTAGATGCCAACCGTACCAGAAAAGATTTTGTGGCAGAGAGAATTTTAGAAAAAGCAGGATTTCCGGAAAAATCCGATGTCAAAGTCGGTGTATACCGTCTGACCATGAAATCCAATTCCGACAACTTCCGTCAGTCATCCATACAGGGTGTTATGAAACGTATCAAAGCAAAAGGTGTAGAAGTTGTAGTATACGAGCCGACACTGAACGAAGAGAAATTCTACGGAAGCCGTGTGACACATGATTTAGATGCATTTAAGCAGGAATGTGATGTCATCGTGGCAAACCGTTTTACAGATGAGTTAGAAGATGTATTTGAAAAAGTCTACACCAGAGACTTATATATGAGAGATTAAAAGGAGAAATGGAGAAGAATTATGTCGACCAGCGTGGTGTTATTGGCGTATAAAGAAGCCGAGAATCTGAAAATTTTATTGCCACAGATTCATAAAGTGATGGAGAAATTAAAGGACGATTACGAAGTCATAGTAATTGATTCTGCGAAACCATTAGACAACACCAAGGAGGTATGTGAGAAAAATAATACTCTGTATTATCCGCAGGAAGAGCCGGGATATGCAGGAGCGTTCCGTACCGGTATCAAGTATGTAACCAAAAAACGAATGTTAGTGTTAGATGCCGATGGTTCTCACAATCCGAAAAATATTGCAGATATCAGCAGAATGTTTGATAGAGGAGGTTATGACATTGTCATAGGTTCGAGATATACGAAAGGCGGAGTGTCCAATGACTCAAAGACTTCCTATATCATGTCAAAGATTCTCAATACGACCATGCGTCTTTGTCTGGGAATCCGGGCAAAAGACATTTCCACAAGTTACCGGATGTATGATGCAAAGCAGATCAAAGCGGTAACACTGACACGCAATAATTACGATGTGCTGCAGGAGGTTATCCTGCGGATGAAGATCAATAAGCGTGAGCAGGGAAAGAAATTAAATATAGGCGAGACACCGATCACATTTAACAAGCGGATGTACGGGGAATCCAAACGTCAGCTTTTGAAATTTATCAGAGGTTATATCGTTACGTTGTTTATGCTGATCCGCATAAATCTGGTATCCTTATTAAAAAGATCAAAAAAGAAATAATTCTAAAAATACAAACAGGAGGACTGATGCATGAAAAAGACAGCCTTGATCATGGCAGGAGGAAGAGGAGAACGTTTCTGGCCAAGAAGCAGAAAGCACATGCCGAAACAGTTTTTATCTCTGACAGATGATGGAAAGACAATGATACAGCTTACGGTAGAGAGAATCCGTCCGCTGGTAGAATTAGAAGATATCTATATTGCAACAAACAAAGATTACAAACCGCTCGTATTAGAACAGCTTCCGGGAATTCCGGAGGAGAACATCCTCTGCGAACCGATCGGAAGAAATACGGCACCTTGTATCGGTTTAGGAGCAATACACATAGCAAAAAAATATGAGGATGCACTGATGATGGTATTGCCATCAGACCATCTGATCAAATACAATACCATGTTTGTCAACACACTGTCTGAAGGTTGCGCAGTAGCAGAAAAGGGTGCCAATCTGGTAACGATCGGAATTACCCCGGACTATCCGGAGACCGGTTACGGCTACATCAAGTTCAATTCTGATAAAACAGACGGTCAGGCATATGAAGTAGAACGCTTTGTAGAAAAACCGAGTTTAGAGGTTGCAAAAGAATACTTAGCAACAGAGGAATACCTCTGGAACAGTGGAATGTTTGTCTGGAAGATTTCCACGATTTTGGATAATCTGAAAAAATATATGGGTTCTACCTATGAGGGATTGATGAAGATCAAAGATGCCATCGGAACACCGGAAGAAGATATTGTACTTGAAAATATTTTCCCGACTTTCCAGTCAGAGTCCATCGACTATGGCATTATGGAAAAGGCATCCAATATCTATATTCTGCCGGGAGTGTTCGGATGGGATGATGTCGGCTCCTGGCTAGCGGTTGGAAGAATCAAAAAATCCAACGAAAACGGAAATGTAGTAAATGGTAATATTATTACCATAAACAGTAAGAATAATATTATAGAGGGAAGTCAGAAGCTGATCGCCACGGTTGGAATCGAAGACCTGATCATCGTAGATACAGAGGATGCAACCCTGATCTGCAACAAAAACAGTGCCGGAGATATCAAAAAGGTACTCGAAAACTTAAAGATCTGCAATCGTGATGAGTATATCTAAATACGAAAAGTAAAAAGCTTCAAAGGAAGAAAAATAAGGAGAATAAACATGAAAAACGCATTAATTACAGGAATCACAGGACAGGATGGTTCATACTTAGCAGAACTGTTATTAGAAAAGGGCTACAATGTATACGGCATCATGAGAAGAAAGAGTGTCGTAGATTACGGAAATGTAGACCATATCAAAGATAAGATCAACTTTATCTATGCAGATATGACAGACCCGATCTCATTGATTTCTGCAATGAAGATTTCTCAGGCAGATGAAGTATACAACTTAGCAGCGCAGTCATTTGTTGCGACTTCCTGGGATACACCGATCGGAACAGCAGAGATTGATGCATTAGGTGTTACCAATATGTTAGAAGCGATCCGTACCGTAAAACCAAGCTGCCGTTTCTATCAGGCATCTACTTCCGAAATGTTTGGAAAAGTACAGGAGATCCCACAGAAAGAGACCACACCGTTCTATCCGAGAAGTCCATACGGAGTAGCAAAACTTTACGGACACTGGATCACAAAGAACTACCGTGAGAGTTACGGACTGTATGCATGCAGTGGAATCTTATTCAACCACGAGAGTGAGAGAAGAGGAAAAGAATTTGTAACCCGTAAGATCACAGATGCAGTGGCAAGGATCAAACATGGCATACAGGATCATTTGGAGCTTGGAAACATGGATGCAAAGCGTGACTGGGGTCATTCAAAAGATTACGTCAGAGCAATGTGGTTAATGCTTCAGCAGGAAGAGGCAGATGATTATGTGATCGCAACCAACGAGACACGAACCGTCCGTGAATTTGTAGAGACAGCATTTGCACAGGCAGGAATCGAGATTGCATGGGAAGGAAGCGGCGTAGACGAGATCGGAAAAGACAAAGCAACCGGAAAAGTTTTAGTCAAAGTAAATCCAAAATTCTTCCGCCCGGCAGAGGTAGAGCTTTTGATCGGAGATCCGAAAAAAGCAGAGACAACACTTGGCTGGAAACGTGAGATCGCATTCCCGGAATTAGTAGAGCGTATGGTAAAGAACGATATGGCTCTTGTAGAAGAAGAAATTAAAATCCAGAATATTTAATAGGGACGAAAATATGAAAGCATTGATTATAGGTGGAGCAGGCTTTGTAGGTGCTTACCTGATGCGTTATTTAAAAGAAGAACTTCATATGGAAGTTACGGTTACAAAGATGCCGCAGGAGCAGATAGAGGCAGAGAATGTCAAAGTATGTGATCTGGACATTTTAAAAAAAGATGACATTACCGGGCTTTTTAAGGCGGAACAGCCGGACTGGATCTTTCACTTAGCAGCACAGAGCTCTGTCAGTGTTTCCTGGAAAAATCCGGCACTGACGATAGATGTAAACGTCAAAGGCGGCTCGAATGTATTAGAAGCATTTCGGGAATCCGGCATCAAAGCAAGAATGTTACTGATCGGTTCCGGTGAGGAATACGGACACATTCTGCCACAGGAGACACCGATCAAAGAAGATAACTGCAGCAGACCGGGCAACATCTATGCGGCAACGAAAGCATGCCAGAATATGCTTGGAAAAATCTATGCAGATGCTTACGGATTAGATGTCATGATGGTACGGGCGTTCAATCATATCGGACCAAACCAGACACCGATGTTTGTTGTGGCAGATTTTTGTCAGCAGGCAGCAGAGATTGAAGCAGGAAAAAGAGAAGCAGTCATGCGTGTGGGAAATCTGAGTGCCAAGAGAGATTTTACGGATGTCAGAGATGTGATCCGTGCCTATGCGCTGATTATGGAGCATGGAAAAGCCGGTGAGACATACAATGTCGGAAGCGGACATGCTGTTTCCATTCAGCAGATTTTAGATACGATCGTATCCTTTTCCAAAGCCGATATCAAAGTAGAGGTAGACCCGGCAAAATTGCGACCGGTCGATGTGCCGATCATAGAGGCAGACATCCGGAAGCTGGTGGAGTGTACCGGCTGGAAACGGGAGATTCCATTAGAACGTACGATAGAAGAGACATTAGATTATTGGCGTAAAGAGGTAAAATAAATGGATTATATGAAAATATATCAGCAGTGGTGCAGTGATCCTTATTTTGATGATGCGACCAAAGCTGAACTGAAAGCGATAGAGAACAATAAAGAAGAGATAGAAGACAGATTTTACCGTCAGTTAGAATTTGGAACAGGCGGACTGCGTGGAGTGATCGGAGCCGGAACAAACCGTATGAACATCTATACCGTGCGTCAGGCAACACAGGGACTTGCAAATTATGTCCTGAGCCAGAACGGACAGGAAAAGGGTGTGGCAATCGCATATGACTCGAGAAGAATGTCTACGGAATTTGCAACAGAAGCAGCACTCTGCTTAAATGCAAACGGAATCAAGACCTACATTTTTGACAGTCTGCGTCCGACACCGGAATTGTCCTTTGCAGTGAGGGAACTGCATTGCATAGCTGGAATTGTTATCACGGCAAGCCACAATCCGCGTGAATATAACGGATATAAAGTATACTGGGAAGATGGTGCGCAGATCACACCACCACACGATAAGAACATCTTAGCAGAAGTTGCAAAGGTTACAGAGTTCTCCGATGTAAAGACGATGGAAAAAGAAGAAGCAGTCAAAGCAGGACTTTTCCATGTGATCGATGCATCCTTAGATGACCGCTATATGGAGAAATTGAAAAAACAGAGTATCCATCCGGAGATCATCAAAGCGATGGCAAAAGATATCCGAATTGTATACACACCGCTTCACGGAACAGGAAATCTTCCGGTTCGAAGAGTATTAAAAGAGTTAGGATTTGAACAGGTTTATGTCGTACCGGAACAGGAAAAGCCGGATGGTAATTTCCCAACGGTATCCTATCCGAACCCGGAAGATCCAAAAGCATTTGAGTTAGCATTAAAGTTAGCTAAAGAAAAAGATGCAGATATTGTCTTAGCCACAGATCCGGATGCAGACCGTCTCGGCGTATACTGTAAAGATACCGTAAACGGCGGCTACATTTCCTTTACGGGAAATATGTCCGGTATGCTGATCGCAGAGTACATCTTAAGAGAGCGTACCGAAAATGGTACCATGCCGGAAAAACCGGCGTTGGTAGAGACGATCGTAACTACCGACATGGCAAAGGCGATCGCAAAAGCATATGGTGTTCATTTGATCGAAGTGCTGACCGGATTCAAATTTATCGGAGAACAGATCAAGTGGTTTGAAGAGCAGAACACATATCACTATGTATTTGGCTTAGAAGAGAGTTACGGATGTCTTGCAGGAACTTATGCAAGAGATAAAGATGCCTGCGTTGCAGTCATGATGCTCTGTGAAGTGGCAGCTTACTGCAAGTCCCAAGGAAAGACACTTTGGGATGCCATGCTTGATATGTATGAAAAATACGGTTATTATAAGGAAGGACTTGCCACAATCACCTTAAAGGGAATAGATGGAGCACAGCAGATCCGGGATATGATGGACAAGGTAAGAAAAGAACCGCCATCAGAATTTGGAAGATTCAAAGTGCAGGCAGTCCGTGATTATAAGGCGGATACCAGAACCGATTTAGCAACAGGAAAGACAGAGTCTACCGGACTTCCGAATTCCAATGTACTGTATTATGAATTAAGTGATGGTGCATGGTGCTGCGTTCGTCCGTCCGGAACAGAACCAAAAATCAAATTTTATTTTGGAGTAAAAGGTGACAGTCTCGAGAGTTCCAAAGAGCAGTTACAGGAGCTTGAAGATGCACTGATGAAAAAGTTTAAATAGCAGTGGGGTGAGGGTGTTGTCACAGGCATCCTCACCATTTTTAGGAAATTTCAGAAAAGAAATACAAGCAATATAATAGAAGGAAGAAGTATGGAGAAGATCATAAAACTTGCTCCCTCCTATAAGGATTATCTTTGGGGAGGCACAAAGTTAAGAGAGGATTACGGAAAGAGCAGTACCTGTGAAAAAGTGGCAGAGAGCTGGGAAATTTCCTGCCATCCTGACGGACCGTCTTTTATAGCCGAAGGCGAACAGGAGGGAATGCCGTTAGAGGATTATATCGCAGAACACAGAGAAGCCATTTTAGGAGAGCAGGGAAGCCGATATGCTTCATTTCCGATCTTGTGCAAATTTATTGATGCAAAACAAAAGCTGTCGATTCAGGTACATCCGGATGATGCTTATGCGAAAGCGGCAGGGATGGATAATGGAAAGACAGAGCTTTGGTATATTGTAGAATGTGACGATGATGCTTTTATCTATTTTGGTGTCAATCGAGACATGACCAAAGAAGAATTTAAAAGACGTATCGAAGAAAATACGGTCTTAGAAGTTCTGAATAAAGTGCCGGTACACAAAGGAGATTATTTCCTAGTGGAGGCAGGGACGATCCATGCGATCGGAGCAGGAATCATCATCTATGAGATCCAGCAGAATTCAAACTGTACTTTCCGGGTCTATGACTACGACAGAAGGGATGCGGATGGAAATCCTAGAAAGCTGCACATTGCGGAAGCGATCGAAGTCAGCAACTTAAAGAAAAAAGAAGTTTCCATACCGGTAAAGACAGGACAGGAGAAAACAATCCTTGGACGATGCGATTATTTTACGGCAGTAAGATATGAGTGTCAGGAAGAGTTAAAGATAGAGAACTGCAAAGATTCATTTGTAACGTTAACCATTATGGAAGGCTGTATGAAGTTACGGGTTGCCGGAGAGGAAAAAACAGGAAAAAAAGGCGAAAGTTTTTTCATACCTGCGGATTCCGGTGCCATAGAGGTACAGGGTAACGGCGTATTTATCACAGTTCAGACATAAGTCAGGGAGGGAACATGCTATGAAGATTTATATCTGCCCGGAATGCGGACAGTTCCGAGAGGCATCCAGAAGGAAGGAAGTCATCTGCTACCGATGTGAGAACGAAGTACAGATGCAGCCCATCAAATTGTCGATGGAAGAATATTTTAACATGACAAAAGAGGAACGGGAGGAATACTCCAAAAGCTGGCTGTACATACATGAGTGTTTGCATAAAAAGAAAAATTAAGAAAAAAATAATTGTATTTTATTCACAGTTCCTGTATGATAAGCAAAAATAATTAAAAAATAAGGTGAGAAAATGGGAGATACAAAGAAAAAAAAGAAAACAACAAAAAAACAGCGTGCAAAACGCAGAAAAGTAATGTTTATTGTTGAGATTGTAATACTGTTAATACTGTTAGCAGCAGTTTTTGTCTGGCTGAAATTAGAAAAAATTGACTATAATAAGCTGGATGAGGATGATATCTTAATGAATGATCTAGACGATAGTACCGATGAAGTCATGGGAAAATATACGGTCATTGCATTGTTCGGACTGGACAACCGTGACAATGGAACTTATGAATCCGGTAACTCTGATACGATCATGCTTGCAAGTATCAACAATGATTCTAAAGAAGTCAAACTGGTATCCATATACCGTGATACTTATCTGAATGTAAAAGATGATACTTATGCAAAAATGAACTCTGCGTACCAGAGAGGCGGCCCAAAGCAGGCAATCGAAGCCCTGAATACAAACTTAGACTTAAAGATCACAAAATATGTGGCCGTTGACTTTAATGCACTGGTAGAAACCATCGACCTGATCGGAGGAGTCGACATTGATGTTACTCCACAGGAAGTTGCAAAGATCAACGAATATTCCGGAGAAGTTGCACAGGTAACCGGAAAGAAAAATACAACCTTAAGCGGTTCCGGAGTACTTCATTTAAATGGTGTACAGGCTACAGCATATGCACGAATCCGTAAGCTGGCAGGAGATGACTATAAGAGAACCGAACGTCAGAGAACCGTTATTGAGGCAATGATAACAAAAGTTCAAAAATCAGGTGTCACAACGATTAACAGTGTCGTTGATGAAGTGTTTGATGATATCAGTACCAACATTACACCAAAACAGATGTTATCCTTAGGAAGCCATGCATTAAGTTATAAAATGGTAGACAATTCAGGATTCCCATTTGAGTTAAAGACCAAAAACATGGGCAAACGCGGCGATTGTGTCATTCCGTTGGATTTAGAGACAAACGTTATCGAGCTGCATGAATACCTGTTTGGTTCGGACACATATACTCCGACCGACAGTGTAAAAGAAAAAAGCAAACAGATTATTAACGATACCGGTTATACAAAAGAGACAGAAGCAGTAAAAATACAGTAAGAACTTTTTTGCAGGTAGTGAAAACAACATATGGAGGAATTTTGTATGTGTGGAATTGTAGGATATGTAGGAGAAAGCCAGGCAGCACCGATTTTATTAGAAGGGCTGTCAAAGCTGGAATACCGTGGTTATGATTCAGCAGGAATGGCAGTATATGATGGAGAAAAAATCCATGTAAAAAAAGCCACCGGGAGATTAAAGGTGTTAAGTGAACTGACACATGATGGAACCATGCTTCCGGGTCATATTGGAATCGGTCATACCCGTTGGGCAACACACGGAGAACCATCCGATGTCAATGCACATCCGCATTGCAATACCGATCAGACCATTGCGGTTGTTCACAACGGAATTATAGAGAATTACCTGAAATTAAAAAATATGCTTTTAGAAAAGGGGTATCGTTTCATTTCAGAAACTGATACGGAAGTTTTAGCACAGTTATTAGATTATTATTACAAAGGCAACCCATTAGAAGCTATTACGAAAGTCATGCACAGGGTAGAAGGCTCCTATGCATTGGGCATTATTTTCTCGGACTATCCGGATACCGTATATTCCGTGCGAAAAGACAGTCCGTTGATCGTTGGAAAGGGAACGGACGGAAACCTGATCGCATCCGATGTTCCGGCAGTGCTCAAATATACGAGAGAGGTATTTTTCATCCAGAATGAAGAGATCGCATGTTTGAAAAAAGATGCCATTGAATTCTATAATGTGGATGGAGAACCGATCCAAAAAGAAAGCAAGATGATCGAGTGGGATGTCAACGCAGCGGAAAAAGGCGGCTATGAGCATTTTATGCTCAAAGAAATGTATGAGCAGCCAAAGACCGTGCGTGATACCTTAAGCCCAAGGATCAAAGATGGAAAAATAGAGATTGAAGAATTGGGCATGACCGATGAGGAGATCCGTGCCATCAACCGGATTCATATCGTAGCCTGTGGTTCGGCGTACCATACCGGAGTTACGGCAAAATATGTGTTTGAGGGAATGGCAAGAATCCCGGTAGAAGTAGACTTGGCGTCCGAGTTCCGCTATCGGAATCCGATCTTAGATGCAAATGATTTGGTTATTATCATCAGCCAGTCCGGAGAGACAGCTGATTCCTTAGCGGCTTTACGAGAAGCAAAAGAGCAGGGGATCAAGACACTTGGAATTGTCAATGTCGTTGGAAGTTCCATCGCAAGAGAGGCAGACAAAGTCATGTATACCTGGGCAGGACCGGAAATTGCAGTTGCAACAACCAAAGCTTACAGTGCACAGTTGATCGCACAGTACCTGTTAGCAATCAAATTTGCAGTGGCAAGAGGCAGGATTACAGATCAGGAAGTAGAGGAATACTTAGGAGATCTGAAAAAACTTCCGGATCAGATAGAACTGCTCTTATCGAACCAGACCAAGATACAGAAATTTGCGAACCGCTATATTGCGGCAAAGGATGTGTTCTTCATTGGAAGAGGTATCGACTATGCAATTTCCATGGAGGGTTCCTTAAAGTTAAAGGAAATATCTTATGTACATTCCGAAGCATATGCGGCAGGCGAATTAAAACATGGAACGATTTCCTTAATAGAGGACGGAACCTTAGTAGTAGCGGTTGCAACCCAGGAAGACCTTTATAAAAAGACGGTCAGCAACATGGTAGAGGTAAAAACCCGTGGAGCCTTTGTTATGGCAGTTACCAACGAAGGCAATATCGACATAGAAAAGGCAGCGGATTATGTGATCTACATTCCACTGACCAATAAATACTTTACCAATTCCTTAGCGATCATACCGTTACAGCTTTTTGGCTATTATGTATCGGTAGGAAAAGGATGCGATGTTGATAAACCAAGGAACCTGGCAAAGTCCGTGACAGTAGAATAAAGTAGAGAAGTTACCTATATAATAAGAAGAAACTGGAAGAGAAGGCATGCGTGTCTTCTCTTTTTCTATATTTATCATAGCAAAAAATGTTGGAGTAACGCATATCAAATATCAGGATAAATCAAGACAATATTCGGGTTCACTTTGCTTCCATGTCCGAAATCAAAAGTTCTAAACACTCTGGAAAAGGGATGACTGCGGACGAAACCGGTGTGAATTCGCCATCCATGGCTCAGTCACACCTTTTCCGTGCATCCGTGCACGGAAATTTCTGGTAGTAGAGCAGAGTGTTAAGAACTTAACGATTCCGTCCATAAGAAACAAAGCGAACCCGAATATTGTGTCATATTGCAAAAAAAATATAAGAGAAGATACGAAGCATAAGCAGTAGAATTTCACGAACATTCTTTCTGCACTACCTGAAAAAGAATTTATCCGCCGAATCCTTTTGTATTAAAAGTCAGGGTTCAGTTGGTATTCATACAATATCCATCCCCCTTGTCTTATGTCCGGGATTTAGTGGCTCTTGACTCTCTGCCCATTCACAGAAATTTGCAGGCACGGATGCCTGCAAAAGATGCAGTTGAGCCAGGATGGCGAATCTGCATCGGTTTCGTCCACCTGCCAACATCCCCCCAGAGAGCTTAGAGCCACTTAATCCCCGACACTGAACAAGGAGGTTGAATATTGTATTGATATTTTATATTGTATATTGTATACTTCATCCTGCCCCTCTTTCACACAAAATCAAAACATTCATCACAAACTCTTGAGCATTTTTTCACATAGTAGACACAAAAACAAGCTAAAATTCTTAATATAAACAAAAAATAAACTGAAAAGAAAAAGAGAAACATGAGGGAGGCAATCTTATGGACAATCAGGATCATAGAAATGAAAACAACTCCAGCTATTCATACAGCTATGTAAGAGATGGAGGAAATGAAAATACTACATGGCGGGCAGATGACAATACCAGCCATAGTTACAATCAGGCAGGAGGCGCTTATCAGCATTACGATACACCGAAACAAAAGAAAAAATGGTTTCATGGTGGCGGCTTTAAGCAAAAAATGGTAAGATGCGTGGCGCTGGCATTAGTTTTTGGACTGGTGGCAGGCGGTGTATTTGTCGGAACCGGTTATGCCGGAATGAAAGCACTTGGGATAGATAATAATTCCAAGGCACAGACCTCCAATACGAAGAGTGTCAGCACCACCAAAGTAACCGGAACCACGACCAGTACAAAAAGCAGCACGACCACATCATCCGATATCTCAGGGATCGTAGATGAGGTAATGCCATCTATCGTAGCAATTACCAATATGACGGAAGTGCAGTATCGTGATTTCTTCGGAAGAGTCCAGAACTATGAAGGAGAAAGTGCAGGTTCCGGAATCATCATCAGTCAGGATGATCAATATCTCTATATTGTAACAAATAACCATGTGGTATCAGATGCTACAACATTAACGGTTTGCTTCTATGATGACCAGACCGTCAGTGCAGAGGTAAAGGGAACGGATTCTTCCAGTGATTTAGCAGTTGTTGCAGTAAAATTATCTGATATTTCTTCGGATACCATGAAAACGATTAAAGTAGCAACCGTCGGTGATTCCGATTCTATCAAAGTAGGTGATACAGCAATCGCGATCGGTAATGCATTAGGATACGGTCAGTCCGTAACTACCGGAGTTATCAGTGCATTGAACCGTGGAGTCACCTTAGAGGATGAGACATCAGGAGAAACAGTAACCAATGGGCTGATCCAGACAGATGCAGCCATCAACCCTGGAAACAGTGGTGGAGCATTGCTGAATGTCGAAGGACAGGTCATAGGAATCAACTCCGCAAAATATTCAGATACTGCAGTCGAAGGAATGGGTTATGCAATTCCGATGTCAAAAGCAGAGCCGATTATCAATGATCTGATCAACCGGAAGGCAGTAGATGAGTCTGAGAGTGCATATCTTGGAATTTCCGGTGCAGATATTACAGAAGACGTAGCCAATACCTATAATATGCCAAACGGAATCTATGTCACAAAAGTAGCAGAGGGTTCTGCAGCAGAAAAAGCAGGTATTCAAAAAGGTGATATCCTGACCGAGTTTGACGGAAAAGAAGTTACCTCCATGGAAAATATGCAGGAAATACTCAAATACTATAAGGCAGGAAAAAAAGTCAAAGTCAAAGTACAGGTAGCAGACAATGGTACCTACAAAGAAAAAGAACTGACGGTAAAACTCGGCAAAAGACCGTCTGAATAACCAATAGTGCTTTCTCCCTACATTTCCCGTTATAAGAGCTGCTTATTGTTCTTATGCGGGAAATGTGTTAATATAGAAAATAATTTCTAAAAAAAATACGCGCGTAGCGAAAAAATAGGGAGGAATCCATGAAGAAAAAAAGAATCGTTATTGCATTAGGACATGATGCATTAGGAACCACATTGCCGGAACAGCAGGCAGCAGCTAAAAAGACGGCAAAAGCAATCGCAGATTTTGTGAAAGAGGACTATCAGATCATCATTTCACACAGCAACGGACCACAGGTTGGAATGATCCATACGGCAATGTCCGAATTCTGCAAAATATATCCGGAGTATACGGCAACACCAATGTCTGTCTGCTCTGCCATGAGCCAGGGATATATCGGATATGACTTACAGAATGCGATCCGTACCGAACTGCTCAACCGCGGAATCTATAAGCCGGTAGCTACCGTGCTGACACAGATGACGGTAGATCCATATGATGATGCATTTTATCATCCGACAAAGATCATAGGACGTATCATGTCCGCAGAAGAGGCAGAGGCCGAAGAGAAAAAAGGAAATCATGTGGTAGAAGTGGAAGGCGGCTACCGTCGTATCGTAGCGGCACCAAAGCCAATGGAAATCGTAGAGATAGATACCATCCGTGCATTGGCAGATGCAGATCAGGTAGTCATAGCCTGTGGAGGCGGTGGAATACCGGTACTTGCACAGGAAAACCGTTTAAAAGGAGCTTCCGCAGTAATCGAAAAAGACCTTGCGGCAGGAAAACTGGCAGAGGCAGTGGATGCTGATATGCTTGTCATCTTAACCGGTGTAGAAAAAGTCTGCTTAGAATATGGTACGGCATCAGAACAGCCGATAGACCATATGACAACCGCCCAGGCAAAAAAATACATGGAAGAAGGACAGTTTGGCGAAGGTACCATGAAGCCGAAAGTAGAAGCAGCTTTGAACTTTATCGGCAATTCAGCAGTAAAATCCGTGCTGATCACCAAATTGGGCAGTGGAGCAGATTTAGAAGACGGAACCGTCATCAAAAAGTAAATTTTTTGGACAAAAATAAAAAAGTGTCATGAGAATGATTGACATAATGTAGGATGCACACTATCCTGATGTTCCAATCTTTCAACACAATAGGCAAAGTGTACAAAAACATAAAAATAGAATTAGATAAAAGGCATAAAAAATATAGTTAAAAGTTTAACAATATCACTATTTGTACAAATCGACAGAAAGAACAGCAATTCGACTTCAAAACAAACCATAACGTGATATAATAAATAGCGGAGTTAATAAATAATTTTTGTTTTACGATGCGTAAAATATGCGGAACGTGACAGGGGGAACTAAAAATGTGCTGTAATACGAAGGAAAAAATCGCACTTGCTGTAAAAGAACTGATGCGCCAAAAATCCATCCGTAAGATAACGGTTCAGGATATTATGGAAGAAACAGGCATGAAACGGCAGAGCTTTTATTATCACTTTCAGGATTTATATGCAGTCATTGAGTGGATATGCTGCAAAGAACTGATGGAAGAGGTAGATGTTGACGGAGACATTACATTTGAAGAGTGGCTGCGAAAGCTGATGGAAACCATGGAAGCGGATCGTGCATTTTATAAAAAATTAGCAAACGAGATCGAGTGGAAGCAGATGGCAGACCGGACAAAAGCAATTGTTGCAGAGCAGGTAGACAGATTCCTGTCAGCTTCAGGTGAGATGAAGGGGATCCGCAGTGAAGAACGGGCGTTTATGGTAGATTTCTTTTCTACATCCATCATTTATTATCTGTTAGATTTTATAACCAGTAATAAAAACATGACGACAGAAGAACGCAGTAAACAGATTGCGGTAGCAGTCCGGACGCTTGGAAAATTCAAATTCAGTAACGGAATGTCGGCTGCAAAAGGATAAGTTATAAGAAGTAACAAGGCTGTGTATAGGGAAAAAACCTGTACACAGCCGTTTTTATGCTTAAAATACAATAAAAATTAAGACATGTTTCAGAATTGCTATGCATAATATATAATAATCCAGACAGAAACCGGTCGGTTTTGTACAATTTTACATGTTTGTATGATTACTTTTGGTTTTTGATGTGATATTATTAGTACAACAAAAAAAGGAGGAGGGCTTTTTTAATGGCTAAATATGTTATGGCACTTGATGCCGGAACAACTAGTAACAGATGTATCTTATTCAATGAGAAGGGTGAGATGTGCTCAGTGGCTCAGAAAGAGTTCACACAGTTTTTCCCAAAACCAGGCTGGGTAGAGCATGATGCAGATGAGATTTGGGCAACTCAGTATGAAGTTGCTAAACAGGCAATGGAAAATGTTGGCGCAACAGCAGCAGACATTGCAGCAATCGGTATCACAAATCAGCGTGAAACAACAATCGTATGGGATAAAGCTACTGGCGAACCTGTACACCATGCAATCGTATGGCAGTGTAGAAGAACAGCTGAGTACTGCGATAGCTTAAAAGACAAAGGACTGGTTGACAAAATCAGAGAGAAAACAGGTCTTGTTATCGATGCTTACTTCTCAGGAACAAAGATCAGATGGATCTTAGAGAACGTTCCGGGTGCTAGACAGAGAGCTGAAGCCGGCGAATTATTATTCGGTACAGTAGAGACTTGGTTAATTTGGAAATTAACAAAAGGAAAAGTTCATGTAACAGATTACTCAAACGCTTCCCGTACAATGTTATTCAACATCAATACATTACAGTGGGATGATGAAATCTTAGCAGAGCTGAACATTCCTAAATGCATGCTTCCAGAAGCAAAACCATCAAGCTGTGTATACGGCGAGGCAGATCCAAGCTTATTTGGTGGTCCTATCAAAATTGGTGGAGCTGCAGGTGACCAGCAGGCAGCATTATTCGGACAGACATGTTATAAAGCTGGTGAAGCTAAGAATACATACGGAACAGGATGTTTCTTACTTATGAACACTGGCGAAAAACCAATCTTCTCTAAGAACGGATTAGTAACAACAATCGCTTGGGGACTTGACGGCAAAGTAAACTATGCATTAGAAGGTTCTGTATTCGTTGCAGGTGCTTCTATCCAGTGGTTACGCGACCAGTTAAGAGTTGTAGATACCGCTCCGGATTCAGAGTACATGGCAACAAGAGTAAAAGATACCGCTGGATGCTACGTAGTACCTGCTTTCACAGGTTTAGGAGCTCCATATTGGGATCAGTATGCTAGAGGAGTTATCGTTGGTTTAACACGTGGATGTAACAAATATCACATCGTTCGTGCAACAGTTGAATCTTTAGCATATCAGGTAAACGATGTATTACAGGCTATGAAAGCTGATTCAGGAATCGACCTTGCTGCATTAAACGTAGACGGTGGCGCAAGTGCTAACAACTTCTTAATGCAGACACAGGCAGACATCAGTGGATGCCCTGTAAACCGCCCATCATGTGTAGAGACAACAGCTATGGGTGCTGCTTACTTAGCAGGTATCGCTGTTGGCTACTGGAAAGACAAAGAAGACGTTATTGCTAACACATCTCTTGATCGTACTTTCACACCAGCAATCAGTGCTGAAGAGCGTGAGACAAGAATCAAAGGATGGAAGAAAGCAGTTAAATGCTCCTTTGGTTGGGCAAAAGAAGACTAGTAATAAAATAGGGTAAAGAGGAGGAAACATTTATGTTACCATATTTGGCAGAATTTTTAGGAACTATGATGTTAATTATGTTAGGTGATGGCGTTTGTGCAAACGTTAACCTTAGCAAATCAGGAATGAAGGGCGGCGGAACTGTTCAGATTACTATGGCATGGGCAGCAGCCGTTATGATTCCAGCATTTATCTTTGGTGCAGCTTCAGGTGCATCATTCAACCCAGCATTAACAATCGCTTTAGCAGCTGACGGAAGCTTCGCTTGGAACATGGTACCAGGTTATATCGTAGCTCAGATCGCTGGTGGATTCGTAGGTGCTTGGATTGTATGGCTTACATTTAAGAAACAGTTCGATGCAGAAGAAGATGCAGCAACAATCCTTGGAGTATTCTCCACAGGTCCTTCTATCCCAAGCACAGGATGGAACATTGTATCAGAGGCAGTTGCAACATTCGTATTAGTATTCGCAATCAAAGGTATGGCTCAGGTTGGCGGTATGAACGGACTTCAGGGTAACGTTGCAGTATATGTAATCATCTTAGCATGTGGTATGTCCTTCGGTGGAACAACTGGATATGCTATGAACCCAGCCCGTGACTTAGGACCTCGTCTTGCACATGCATGCTTACCGATTAAGAACAAAGGAACATCTAACTTCGCTTATGGTTTAGTAGTTCCGATCTTTGGACCAATCATCGGTGCTTTATTAGCAGTAGGTCTTTACGCAATCGTTCCTTGGGCATAAGCTATAGGGAATATGTAACACGATAGTAATAAAGAGTTTGAGCAATGCTGCATCCTAGGATGGAGCGTTGCTCATCTTTTCTGAAAGGAGTAACAGACACATGTATGATGTCGTAATAATTGGAGCAGGGGTATCTGGTAGTGCAATCGCTAGAGAGTTATCACGTTACCAGGTAAATGCTTGCGTAGTAGAAAAAGCAGAAGATGTATGTTGTGGTACATCAAAAGCAAACAGCGCTATTGTTCATGCCGGATTCGATGCTGAAAACGGATCTCTTATGGCAGATTTGAACGTAAAAGGTAATGTAATGATGGAAGATCTTTCTAAAGAGCTTGATTTCTCCTTTAGAAAAAATGGATCTTTAGTAATTTGCTTACATGAAGAAGACAGACCAAACTTAGAGGCTCTTTATGAAAGAGGAGTTAAGAACGGTGTAAAAGAATTAAAGATTTTAGAGCATGATGAAGTATTGGCATTAGAGCCAAACGTAACAGACGATGTTGTTGCTGCATTATATGCACCAACAGGTGGAATTGTCTGCCCATTCGAATTAAACATTGCTATGGCTGAAAATGCAGCTACAAACGGTGTTGAATTCAGATTTAACACAGAAGTAAGAGATATCGTTAAAAAAGACGGTGGCTTTGAATTAGTAACTAACAACGGAGCAATCTCAACAAAATGTGTTGTAAATGCAGCAGGTGTATACGCTGATGTATTCCATAACATGATGAGCTCTAAGAAGATCCACATCACACCAAGACGTGGTGATTACTGCTTATTAGACAAGGTTACAGGAGATTTCGTAGATAAGACAATCTTCCAGTTACCGGGTAAATATGGTAAAGGTGTATTAGTATCACCTACAATCCATGGAAATACAATCGTAGGACCAACTGCTATTGATATTGAAAATAAAGAAGGAACCAATACTACTCAGGAAGGAATTGACGAGCTGATCAGCAAAGCTGGTTCAACAGTAAAAGGTTTACCAATTCGTCAGGTTATCACTTCCTTTGCAGGACTTCGTGCACATGAGGACAACCATGAATTCGTAATCGGTGAAGTAGATGAAGCACCGGGATTCTTTGATGCAGCAGGTATCGAGTCTCCGGGTCTGACAAGCTCACCGGCTATCGGAGTTCTTGTTGCAGGAATGTTAAAGGATAAATTAAACTTACAGGAAGATCCGACCTTCAACGGAACAAGAAAAGGTGTTACACATCTGAACTCTTGTACAAAAGAAGAGAGAGATGCCTTGATTAAAGAGAATCCGGCTTATGGAAGTATCGTATGCCGTTGTGAAATGATTACAGAAGGAGAAATCCTTGATGCAATCCATAGACCATTAGGTGCAACTACATTAGATGGTATTAAACGTCGTACACGCGCTGGTATGGGACGTTGCCAGGCTGGTTTCTGTTCACCAAGACAGATTGAGATTCTTGCGAGAGAATTAGGCGTAGATCAGTCAGAAATTAGAAAATCTGGACGCGATTCCAAGTTCATCGTTGGAACCCCGAAAGACAGATTATAAGGAGGAAGAACAGATGAAAGCATATGACGTGATTATCATTGGTGGTGGTCCTGCAGGTTTAGCAGCAGCAGCATCAGCAAGAAGAAATGGTATCGAGAGCATTCTGATTTTAGAGCGTGACCGTGAGTTAGGTGGTATCTTAAATCAGTGTATCCATAATGGTTTCGGTCTTCATACCTTCAAAGAGGAGTTAACAGGACCGGAGTATGCTAGACGTTTCATTGATCAGGTAGAAGAACTTGGAATCGAGTACAAGTTAAATACTATGGTTATGGACATCAGCGCAGATAAAGTAATTACTGCAATGAACCGTGAAGAAGGAATGTTCGAACTTCAGGCAAAAGCAGTTATCTTAGCTATGGGATGTAGAGAGCGTTCAAAAGGTGCATTAAACATTCCTGGTTACAGACCGGCAGGTATCTATTCTGCAGGTACTGCACAGAGATTAGTAAATATCGAAGGCTTCATGCCAGGTCGTGAAGTTGTTATCTTAGGATCCGGTGATATTGGACTTATCATGGCTAGACGTATGACATTTGAAGGTGCAAAAGTTAAAGTTGTAGCTGAGTTAATGCCATACTCAGGTGGATTAAAACGTAACATCGTTCAGTGTCTGAATGACTACGATATTCCGCTGAAATTGAGCCATACCGTAATCGATATCAAAGGTAAAGAGAGAGTAGAAGGAATCACAATCGCAGAGGTTGGTCCTGACAGAAGACCTATCCCTGGAACAGAAGAGTACTATCCATGTGATACATTACTTCTTTCCTGTGGTCTTATCCCAGAGAACGATATCTCCAGAGGAGCAGGCATCGAAATGAGCCCAATCACTTCCGGAGCTGTTGTAAATGAGAGCTTAGAGACAAATATCGAAGGTGTATTTGCTTGTGGTAACGTACTTCATGTACATGACTTAGTAGACTTCGTATCTGAAGAGGCTGCTATGGCTGGTAAATCTGCTGCTGATTATGTTCAGGGCAAGATTAACAGAGATACTAAGACACCAGACGTTAAGATCGTTGCAACAGATGGTGTTCGTTACACAGTACCTAGTGTAGTAAATGTTGACCGTATGGATGGCGATTCTATCGTAAGATTCCGTGTTGGTGATGTTTACAAAAACCACTATGTAAGCGTTTACTTAAATGATGAGCGTATCTTACATAGAAAGAAACAGGTTATGGCACCAGGTGAGATGGAGAACGTTGTTCTTAAGAAAGATCAGTTGGCTGCATTTGATGGCCTGAACACCATTACAGTAAAACTTGAGGAGGCGTAAGAATGGAAACAATTAATTTAACATGTATCGGATGTCCGATGGGTTGTCCTCTTACTGTAACCATGGAGAATGGCGAGGTTAAGGATGTAACAGGAAATACTTGTAAACGTGGAGATGATTACGCTAGAAAAGAAGTAACCAATCCTACAAGAATTGTTACAAGTACTGTAATCTGCGAAGGCGGTAAAATTGATGCTGTATCTGTTAAAACAAAATCAGATATTCCAAAAGGCAAAATCTTTGATGTATGTCGTGCATTAAAGGGTGTTGCTGTACCGGCTCCAGTTAAAATTGGTGATGTTATCATCAAAGATGTTGCAGGAACAGGTGTAGACATCATTGCTACAAAACAGGTAGATAAAGCGTAAATATAGGTGGGTTATACTCATGATATAGCATATGCGAAAGGGCGTGTCCAAGTTGGACGCGCCCTTTTTGGCTCTATACTTTTTAAAAGAAGTCTGCTATACTAATCGTCAGAATTAAAAATAAGTACCAAAATAGCAATAAAAGAGGAGTATAAAATGCAGAAGATAAAATGGAAGAATAGCGCGGCATTGCTGTTAGCAGCATTTGTCTGGGGAGTTGCATTTGTGGCACAGAGTGTCGGTATGGATTATGTAGAACCGTTTACATTCAATGGCATTCGCTGTCTGATCGGAAGTCTGGTATTATTGCCATGCATTTTCTTTTTTGACCGGTTTAAGACCAGTGAAGAAAAAGAGGCTGTAAAAAGCAGCCGTAAGACACTCTGGATTGGTGGTATTCTTTGCGGAGCCATCCTTTTTGTGGCAACGAATGCACAGCAGATAGGAATACAGTATACTTCTGCCGGAAAAGCAGGTTTTATTACGGCATTGTACATTGTGTTTGTGCCGATTATTGGAATATTTTTAAAGAAAAAATGCAGTTGGAATGTCTGGGTCAGTGTAGTGATCGCAGTTATAGGATTTTATCTTTTATGTGTTAAAGATGGACTGAGTCTGTCAAAAGGTGATCTCTGGGTCTTAGTTTGTGCGCTGGTTTTTCCATTTCATATCTGGACAGTAAACCATTTTGCACCGATGGTCGATGGTGTCAGATTGTCCTGTATACAATTTTTAGTCTGTGGAATCCTCTCAGGGATCTGCATGTTCTTTACTGAAACACCGGACATCGGGAATATCCTACAGGCATGGATGCCACTATTATATGCCGGAGTATTGTCCTGTGGTTTGGGATATACCTTACAGATTGTCGGACAAAAGGATTTTAATCCAACCATAGCGTCATTGCTGATGAGTTTTGAATCAGTATTTTCCGTATTGGCAGGCTGGGTACTTTTAGGACAGGCATTGAGTACACGGGAGATCTTTGGCTGTGTGTTGATTTTTGCAGGAGTTATCTTAGCACAGATACCGATGAAAACCGGACAGAAAGAATAGAAACTATACAAGGGGAGCAAGCTATGGTATAATGAGTGCAAGCGAGCCATGCTCACGATATAATAATTAAAAGCAAGTCAACATGCTCACATGATGAAAGAACAATGAAATGATTGCGTGAGCTATATTCACGATAAGTATAGAAAGGTATGGTAGGAGCATATGCTGGAAGGAAATAATATTTTAATCTTTATGGGAATTATAGTTCTGCTGGTCATTGTGGCAACAGTTATTGCCGTAGTGTCTTCTGTCGCAGGAGCAGCGGCAGCCATTGTAGATGATGAAGACGGCGAAGAAAATGCTTGACAATTTTTGCAGAACTCTATAAGATAAAACATATTGAAAAGGTGTTGAGAAAGAGGAGTACACAGCACACCCTTGAAAGAGAGAATGGTTCATCGGCTGAAAGACCGTTTAAAGAAGGCGTTGTGGAAGGTAGCTTTTGAACCGGAGAACTGAAAGTGTAGAAAAAATGGATTTGCAGGAGGTGCAAATATTAGAGATACGATAAGTAGGTTTTCACGTCTGGTCTGCGTTATAAGACCGAGAGATTGCCAATCATGATAAGAAGAGATTGGCGAAATAAGGTGGTACCGCGTAACAATACGCCCTTTGCAGATTGCAAAGGGCGTTTTTTAATCCACGGGAAAATAGTCGTGTCACGACTATTTTCATTAGATTCTATTAGAGAAAAAAGCAGACTTATCTGCTTGGTTGATAAAAAAGGAGAGAGAAGATGAGCAAAGAATTAGCAAAGACATATGATCCGAAAGATATAGAGGATCGTCTGTACAAAAAATGGGAAGACAACAAGTATTTTCATGCGGAAGTAGACCGCAGTAAAAAGCCGTTTACAATTGTGATGCCGCCACCAAATATCACAGGTCAGTTACACATGGGACATGCATTGGACAATACGATGCAGGATATCCTGATCCGTTATAAGAGAATGCAGGGCTACAATGCACTGTGGCAGCCGGGAACAGACCATGCATCCATTGCAACAGAAGTCAAAGTGATAGAATCTTTAAAAGAACAGGGCATTGATAAGGATGAACTTGGAAGAGAAGGATTTTTAGAGAAGGCTTGGGAATGGAAAGAGGAATATGGCGGACGTATTTTAAAGCAGTTGAAGAAAATGGGTTCTTCTGCAGACTGGGACAGAGAGCGTTTTACCATGGATGAGGGCTGCTCAAAAGCTGTAGAAGATGTATTTATCAAATTATTTGATAAAGGTTATATTTATAAGGGTTCCCGTATCATCAACTGGTGCCCGGTATGTCAGACCTCTATTTCTGATGCAGAGGTAGAGCATGAGGAACAGAACGGATTTTTCTGGCATATCAATTATCCGGTAAAAGGAGAAGAAGGAAGATTCGTTGAAATCGCAACCACACGTCCGGAAACGTTATTGGGCGATACTGCAGTTGCAGTAAATCCGGAGGATGAAAGATATCAGGATCTGATCGGTAAGACACTGATCCTCCCATTGGTAGGAAGAGAAATCCCGGTAGTAGCAGATGCTTATGTAGATAAAGAGTTTGGAACAGGATGCGTAAAGATCACACCGGCTCATGACCCGAACGATTTTGAGGTAGGAAAACGTCATAACCTGCCTGAGATCAATGTATTAAATGATGATGCAACCATTAATGCAAATGGTGGAAAGTATCAGGGCATGGATCGCTACGAAGCAAGAGAAGCCATGATCAAAGATTTAGACGAGCTTGGACTTTTGGTGAAAGTAGTACCTCATGCACATAATGTAGGAACACATGACCGATGTAAAACAACGGTAGAACCGATGATTAAACAGCAGTGGTTCGTAAAAATGGATGAGATGATCAAACCGGCAGTAAAAGCAGTCAAAGAAGGAGAGATCAAGCTGTTACCGGAGAGAATGGATAAAATTTACTTTAACTGGACAGACAATATCCGTGACTGGTGTATTTCCAGACAGCTCTGGTGGGGACACCGAATTCCGGCATACTACTGTGCAGATTGTGGAGAGTTTGTTGTTGCAAGAGAAAATCCGGGCAAATGCCCAAAATGCGGATGTACACATATGACACAGGATGAAGATACTTTAGACACCTGGTTTTCTTCTGCACTCTGGCCATTTTCCACACTTGGATGGCCGGATAAGACCGAGGATTTGGATTACTTCTATCCAAATGATGTCTTAGTAACCGGATATGATATTATTTTCTTCTGGGTTATCCGCATGATCTTCTCCGGATATGAGCAGATGGGCGAGGCACCATTCCACACCGTATTATTCCATGGTCTGGTAAGAGACTCCCAGGGAAGAAAAATGAGTAAGTCCCTTGGAAACGGAATCGATCCATTAGAAGTCATTGACAAATACGGAGCAGATGCACTGCGTCTGACACTGATCACCGGAAATGCACCGGGAAATGATATGCGTTTTTACTGGGAGCGTGTAGAAGCCTCCAGAAACTTTGCGAACAAAGTATGGAATGCCTCCCGTTTTATCATGATGAATATCGGAGATGAAAAATTAGAGACACCGGCTTTAGAGGATTTTACAACGGAGGACAAGTGGATTCTTTCAGCAGTGAACTCCCTTGCAAAAGAAGTAACGGAGAACATGGACAAATTCGAGCTTGGAATTGCCGTTCAGAAAGTATATGACTTCATCTGGGATGAGTTCTGTGACTGGTACATTGAGATCACAAAGACCAGAACTTATAAAAAAGAAGAAGATCCGAAGTCTGCAAAAACAGCAATGTGGACCTTAAAGACCGTACTGATCCAGGCATTAAAACTGTTACATCCATATATGCCGTTTATTACAGAGGAAATCTTCTGCACACTTCAGGAGGAAGAAGAGACCATTATGCTTTCAGAATGGCCAACCTTCAAAGAAGAGTGGAACTTCAAGGCAGAGGAAGAAGCAGTTGCCCATGTAAAAGATTTAGTAAAAGGAATCCGTAATACCCGCGCAGAGATGGATGTTCCGCCAAGCCGTAAAGCAAAAGTCTTTATCGTAACAGAGGACAAAGAGTTAGAAGAAATTTTTGCTTCTATGAAGACAGCATATGCGGCACTGATCAGTGCAAGTGAGATCCAGGTTCAGGATACAAAGGACGGTATTGGAGAAGATGCAGTATCCGTTGTGATCCCGGGTGCAGTAGTCTATATCCCGCTTGAGGATTTAGTAGATTTTGAAAAAGAAAAAGAGCGTCTGAAAAAGGAACAGGAGCGTCTGAAAAAAGAGTTAGCACGTTCTAAGGGCATGCTCTCTAATGAAAAATTCTTAAGCAAAGCACCGGAAGCAAAGGTATTAGAGGAAAAAGAAAAACTTGCAAAATACGAGCAGATGATGCAGCAGGTAGAAGAACGTCTGTCACAGATGAAATAGAGTGACAATTTAAAAGCATAACAATCGAATAACGAAAAATATTGCAAAATCAAGGGTTTTGTTATACTATAATAGTAAGATATGGGATACCAGATCCTGAATATGCAATAGAAAAGAGGTGACCGTCTATGACTATCACAAAAAGGGAAGTACAGCCAAAAGCCCGCATCACCTATGACGAAATGGAAGCGTTTCTGACACTGCCGGTTCCAAAAGAAGGGGAAGAATATACTTTAGAGGAATTGCTTGCACTGTTAGAAAAGAATCAGATCCGTCATGGGATTGAGCAGGAGACTTTAAGAAAAATGCTCCGGGAGAGGATCTACAATAAAGAGGTCTGTATCGCAGTTGGAACTCCTGTGGTAGATGGAATAGACGGTCATTTTGATTATCATTTTAACAATAATTTCAGTAAAAAACCGAAGATCCGTCCGGACGGAAGTGTGGATTACTGGAGTATCAACATGGTAGAGCCTGTGGAAAAAGGACAGGTAATCGCTATTTATAAGCCACCGGTTCCGGGAGAAGATGGAATGACCGTCAAAGGCAGACCACTGCCGGCAAAGAGAGCGAGGGAACTTCCGCCATTAAAAGGACGCGGATTTACCAGACAGGAAGATGGAAATACCTATACCTCGAATATGGATGGCAAGATCGATATGGAGAATGACAGGATCACCATTTCTCAGGTATATGAAATCTTTGGAAATGCGGATCTTTCCGTTGGAAATATTAATTTTGTCGGTGATGTAGTGGTCCATGGAAATGTGACAGCGGGAGCAAGTGTCCGTGCGACCGGCACGGTAACGATCGATGGTGTGGTAGAATCTGCGGATATTACGGCAGATGGCGATATTGTATTGCGAAGCGGAATGTTAGGAGGAAGCAAGGCAGTCCTTACAACAAAAGCCAACTTATATGCAAAATTTGTGGAATATGCAAAAGTAGATGTCAGAGGAAGTATTGAAGCGGATGCGTTTGTCGGATGTGAGATAACCTGTGGAGATGAGATTGTTCTGAATGGAAAAAAGAGCAGGATCATCGGAGGAAAGGTATTTGCAGTCCGCGGAATAGAAGCACTGGTATTAGGAAGTCCCGGCGAAGTTGCAACCTCTATAAGAGTCGGAGTGCGGGAAGAAGTCCTGCATCAGATCAAAGAATTAGAGAAAAAGGTGGAGACGCATCAGGAGAATATTACAAAGATAGAAGCCGGACTTGCAAATTTTGAAAGACTTGGAAAAGAGCGTGGTATTGATTACAAGGACGACCCAAGGAGAACAGAACTTTTGCGTGTAAAGATCCAGGAGATTGCCGCAATGGCAGCCGAAAAGACAGAGCTGGAAGGTTTGCAGCGGGAAGTAGAAGAAGCACAGAATGCATCCGTCAAGGCACAAAAGGCAGTATATCCGGGTGTGTCTATCGGAATTGATGAATTAAAAATTTCCGTGCAGGATATGCAGGAACGGGTACAGTTTGTGAAAAGTGTCGATAAAATCCTAATGATGCGGATAGAAGAATAATTTGTCTAAGGAACTCGGATCCTGCGATGAGTTTTCCGGGTGCAGGTATTGCAAAATAAGTCAAAGAAATATATGATAAAGGAAGTCTGTAGGACAGGCTTCCTTTTTTGGATTTAGGAAAGGCTGATAAAATGAAAATGACATATGAACAGGCAGTTTCATATCTTTATGAGATACCAAAGTTTACGAAAAAAAACGGATTAGAGCATACAAAGGAGCTGTTGCGGAGGCTAGACATCCGCGAGGAAAATTTTAAGATCATCCATGTGGCGGGAAGCAATGGAAAAGGTAGTGTCTGTCGAGCCATCAGCGAAGTGTTAACGGAGAATCAGAAAAGCAATGGATTGTTTATTTCACCACATTTAGTAAGAATGGAAGAGCGTTTTTGTATCAATGGAAAAATGTGCTCTGTGGAGGAATTTTTAGAGGCATTTCACTGTGTCTATGAAGTCGTAGAACGAATGCAAAAAGAAGGACTTGCACATCCGACTTTTTTTGAATATCTCTTTGGAATGGGAATGTGGATCTTTCAAAAAAAACGGGTGGAATATCTGGTGCTAGAGACAGGACTAGGAGGCAGGCTCGATTGCACCAACGTTTTTACGCATCCACTGTTAACGATCATTACCTCGATCAGTTTAGAGCATACCGAGTATCTGGGAGATACGATTGAAAAAATTGCGGCAGAAAAAGCAGGAATCATCAAGCAGGGAGTACCGGTACTCTATGATGCCGGCAATGAGAAAGCAGATCAGGTAATCAGCACAAAGGCATCGGCATGTCAGGCAAAAATTTATCCGGTACATAGAAATTCCTTAAAATTTCCTAAATTTAATGGGAAATATATTGATTTTTATTTTCAATGTGACTATGATGTAGATACGAAAATTTCGATTCCGTTTGCAGCACCATATCAGATGATGAATATGACACTGGCATATCAGGCGATGAGGATGTTAGAACCGGAAACAGGTATAAAAAAAGAAGAGATTCTAAAAGGAATCCGAAATACCAGATGGCAGGGAAGAATGCAGGAGGTCGGAGAAAATATTTATTTTGACGGTGCACACAATGTGGCAGGGATTCATGCATTTTTAGATTCCGTTGCATTAATACGACCCCAGAATCCGATATTGCTGTTTTCGATGGTATCGGATAAGGACTATGAAAAAGCCATACAGCTTTTAGCCGAGAGGGGACAATGGGAACAAGTCATTGTGACCACGATTTCAGACAAGCGCGGCATTCCGGCAGAAGACATTGCCAGGATATTTTCCCATTTCGGACAGCAGGCTGTCGTAATTGAGGACAGCAGAAAAGCCTATGAATGGGCATTAAAAGGTAAGAAACGGGGACAGGCATTGTTTTGTACCGGTTCATTATATTTTATAGGAGAGTTATTAGAGATTACAGGAGGTAAGAACAGTGATTGATTTTGAAGAAGAGTTAAAGAAATTTCAGCCAAGCCTTGAGGTGGAAGAGGCAGAGGAAGCTATTTACAATCAGGATCTGACAGATATGACAGACATCTTAAAAGAAATGCTTAAAGATATGAAAGGAACAGTATAATGGAATGTTATCGATGCGGAGCAACGCTTGGCAGAGAATCCTTTTGTCCAAGCTGTGGCACAGATGTAAAAGTATATAAAAAGATCATGCAGACATCGAATGCATATTATAATCAGGCACTTTCACGGGCAGGTGTCAGGGATCTGTCGGGAGCAGTGGAGAGCCTGAAAAAGAGTCTGCGTTTTAACAAAAAGAATATTCAGGCAAGAAACCTGTTAGGACTGGTATATTTTGAGATGGGAGAGACCGTATCTGCGCTTAGTGAGTGGGTCATCAGTAAGAATTTTAAACCGGAGAATAATATTGCCGGGGAGTACTTAGATGAGATCCAAAAGAACAGAGCCAGATTAGAATCGATCAACCAGACGATCAAGAAATATAATCAAGCATTGCTGTACTGTCATCAGGACAGCAGGGATATGGCGATCATCCAGTTGAAAAAGGTGCTTTCCATGAACCCTAAGATGGTACAGGGACATCAGTTGTTAGGTCTGCTCTATTTAGAGGAAGGCAATTACGAGCAGGCAGCCAAGGCATTAGAAAAAGCACATGCCATTGATACGAACAATACCACAACACTTCGTTATATGAAGGAGTTAGATGACCGTGCAAAAGCATCGGGAACGACGTTAAAGGACAAAAATAAAAAGACGGTTTCCTATCAGAGTGGAAACGATACGATCATCCGTCCGGTTTCTAATTTTAAGGAGAGCAGTTCCGGTTCTACGGTATTAAATATTGCGATCGGTCTGATCGTAGGAGTGCTGATCACCTGCTTTTTAGTAGTTCCAGGAGTTAGACAGAGTGCGAAATCCAATGCAAAGAACGAGGTGTTACAGGCAAATGATTCCCTTTCATCAAAGAATCAGGAAATCAAGACACTGCAGGCAAAAGTAGATGAACTGAATGGAAAGATTTCAGACGAGCAGAACAGTGCGGACAGTGCCGATGGAAAAGTGGCAACTTATCAACAGCTTTTAACTGCCTATGCAGCATATCGTGATGGCAATAAGACAGCGGCAGGAGATGCCCTTGGCAATGTAAATGCGGAATATTTAGATGACGAGTCAAAGAAGATCTACGATGCAGTTAACAGTGAAGTGAACAGCGAGTATTTAGCTTCTACCTATCAGGATGCTTACCAGAAATACAGCAGCCTGAACTATGCAGAAGCGGCAGCAGGCTTCCAGAAGATCATCGATATGGATGAGAACTATCATGACGGTTATGCACTGTATTACCTTGCACAGTCCTATCGCAAGAATAACGATATTGACAATGCAAGAACTTACTACCAGAAGGTGGTGGAATTATATCCGAATACGGAGCGTTCCTCAAGAGCACAGAAATATTTAGATGAATTTGGTACAGCGGAAGCGGACCCAGCAAATCCGGATGATGCAGCGGATGAAAATACAAGAGATACAACAACTGGAGATACCGGTAATACGGATATTCCGGGAATTGAATAGTAGTACAATATAGGAACAATACAAAAGACATCAGGCTTTTTGCCCGGTGTCTTTTTGATTATAAAAAATGCTCCATAGTGCAGCAGTTTTTATGATATGAAACCAATCTATGATACAAGAAAAAATTATAAGAAAGATAGAGGAGAGGTATATGATATTTCAGTATGAATTAAAAGACAACAGTCTTCGGGTCATGGTGCCAAAAGAACTTGACCACCACAGTTCCATTGATCTGCGTTCGCAAACGGATATGTTACTTCAAACGTATCATGTGAAAAATCTGGTTTTTGATTTTAAAGATACGGAGTTTATGGACAGCTCCGGAATCGGCATGATGATCGGGCGGTGCAAAAACATGGATTTTACGGGTGGAGAAGTTCGGGCAGAGCATATGAATGGACGTATCCGAAAGATTTTTTTGCTGTCAGGATTGCATAAAATGGTAAAGATTGAGGAAGGCGGAGAAGAAGAATGAGAAAAAATGAGATGTATATGAGTTTTTTGGCAGATTCCGTGAATGAGAGTCTTGCGCGTATTACCGTTGCGGCATTTGCAATGGAGTTAAATCCTACGATGGAGGAAATTGAAGATATCCGCACTTCCGTTTCGGAGGCGGTGACAAACGCAATTATCCATGGCTACGAAGAAAAAGAAGGAATGGTAGAGATCCACTGTGTACTCTTAGACCGGTTATTACATATTGAGATCAAGGATAACGGAAAAGGAATTCCTGATGTGGAAAAAGCAAAACAGCCGTTTTATACGACAAAACCGGAGTGTGAGCGTTCCGGAATGGGGTTTGCTTTTATGGAGGCATTTATGGATTCCGTGAAAGTGGAGTCTGAGCTGCATATCGGAACCAGGATTACGATGGAAAAGGAGATAGGGAAGGTAGAGGATGAGTGATTTTACGGAAAGGCTTACCAGGGCACATACAGGAGATGAAAAGGCCAGGGAAGAGCTGATTCTGGAGAATCGTCCGTTAGTCTATGCGGTGGTCAAGCGTTTTGAGTACCGGGGCTATGACAGGGAAGAACTCTTTCAGATCGGAATGATAGGTCTGATGAAAGCGATTGATCGTTTTGATACAAAGTACGAGGTGGCATTTTCCACCTATGCCGTACCGTTGATCACGGGGGAATTGAAACGTTTTTTTCGGGATAATTCCATGATGAAGGTTTCGAGAGGTTTAAAGGAACAGGGATACCATATTGCAAAAGCAAGGGAAAAAATTGAGCAGGAAAAAGGCAGGGATGCCACCTTAGAGGAAATTTCAAAAGAGACGGGGCTTAGTACCGAGGAAATCCTTATGGCAACGGAGGCGAATCGGGAAGTCTCTTCTTTATCGCAGAGCATTTATGAAAAAGACGGCAGTGAGATTTCGTTAGAAGAGCAGTTGTCTGCAAAAGGCGGGGCAGTTCCGGCAGGGAGTGACCAGTCCGGGGAAGGAGATTATGAAAAAGAATTTGTGGTCAACCGGATCTTAGTGGAGCAGCTTTTAGGAGAGTTAAACGAAAAAGAGCGGAAGCTGATCACGCTGCGGTATTTTGAAGAAAAAACACAGGTACAGGCTGCAAAGGAATTAGGGGTCAGCCAGGTACAGGTTTCGCGTTTAGAAAAGAAGATCCTATTGAGGCTGCGAAAGCGTGTCTAAAGAAAAAAGAAGAGTCATCCGATATTATTTACAAATAGGAACAATCATGTGGGGTGACAATATGAGCAGGATAACATCGTATGGAAAGCAGAGCATAACGGATTTATTAGGAAAAATGAATCAGGCAGAGAATGCAATAAATCAGGCGGATAAAACAGAAGATGGAAAGAGTACAAAAAAAGATAAGAGCAAAGTATTTGCAGGCGACCTGAATCTGATTGATGATCCGGTAACTAAAAAACGGAAAGAGGCACAGCAAAAAGCTCTGAAGGTCGTAAAGGATGCCTGGGATATCGACCGTTCTATTGATGCGGATATCCAGGAGCAAAGAGATCACTATGACAAAATGAAGACTTTGTACAGTGAGGCACAGGATGAGGTTTTAAAGATCAATGACCAAAAAAAGGCATTGAGAGAGCAGCACATGGTAGAGCCGGATTCCCAGGAACAAAAAGATTTAGAACTCTTAGAGAAAAGACAGGTTTGCATGAGTGGAAAATTCAATATTGAGTTGACCGAGGAGGAGTGGAAACGCTGTGAAGAAATCGATAAGGCTGGACTGACCAACTACCAGGAACAGGCATTAGAATTAAATAAACGGAGTATCCATTTCCGGAAGGAACTCAAGGAAGCCCAAAAGGGTATGAAGGAGGATGTAGCCAAGATCAAGGCAATCCGTTTGGAACGTTTGAAGTCAGATCCTATGGTAGAAGCAGAGAAAAATGCAGATCAGATCATGGAAAATGCGAGCAAAGAAATTATCGGTCTGTTGAAACAGGAAGCCATAGACAACATGGATGAAAAGCAGCAGGAAGCTGAAGAAAAGGCAAAAGATACCAAGGAAGAGAAGAAAGAGGAAGAAAAAAAGTTAGAGGAGCAGAAGTTAGAACGGGCAAAACAGGAAGCTATGATGATGCAGACCAAAGAAGCGGCAAGAAAAATCCGGGCACAGCAGAAGCGCGTGGAGGCATCGGATGTGGATATGGGAGAGATCGTGACCCTTGCAAGAGACTACCGTCAGCCGGAAAATGTGTCGCAGACTTTGAATGAGATCAAGAATAATATGAAACTGTTAGAGGCGGATTTGAAGGGAATCCAGGTGGATGAAGAGGGATAAGAAATATTCATTGTCACTGGTTCGACCAGCAACCAGAAGGGGCGTATTCACGAAAAAATCACGAAAAATATGTAAAAAGTAGTAGAAAATCGTTAAAAAACTTGTAATTTCATTAAAAAAGTATTAAAATTGGACTCATCGGCTGGTATGACCAGCCAAAGAATATCATATATTTAAGTAGCATTGAAGGAGGAAAGAAGATATGTTATTCAACCTTTATGGCGATAACGCCATGTGGCAGCTTCTCGGATGGGTCCTGGTATTTGCCGGATTAGTTATCTGTAATGAAATTGCCCGTCGTACAAAAGCAGGAGGAGTATTCTTTTTCCTGATCTTACCACTTGCATTGACAGTTTATTTTATTGCCATCGCAGTAGGCGCAGCAAACGGCGCAGAGTGGGCATTAAACAACCAGACACATAAATACATGAACGGTTGGTTCCATTATGCGAAGCTGTATGCAGCAGTAGCAGGATGTATTGGTTTCATGATGCTCAAATACAAATGGGGCATTGGAAAGAAAGAATGGTTTAAACCATTCCCATTCATCATCGTAGCAATTAACATTTTAATCGCAGTATGTTCTGACTTTGAGTCTGCGATCAGAGGTGCACAGGCATTTGCTGAGACCGGTTCCAGATACTGGTTATCTAACGAGGGCGTATGGCTCTACGGTGGATGGTGGAACTGGGTAAACGGTATTGCCGGAATTCTTAACATCTTCTGTATGACAGGATGGTGGGGAATCTACACATCCAAGAAAAAAGATGATATGTTATGGCCTGATATGACATGGCAGTTCATCTTAGCATACGATGTATGGAACTTTACTTATACATACCTGAACCTTCCTACACATAGCTGGTACTGTGGTATTGCATTATTATTAGCACCTACATTCGCAGCAATGTTCTGGAACAAGGGTGGTTGGATCCAGAACCGTGCAAATACTTTAGCAACATGGTGTATGTTCGCACAGGTATTCCCATTATTCCAGGTAGGATCTAAGTTTGCAGTATTACCATCTCTTTATGGAAAAGAGTGGACAAATGGTTTAGAGTTAGCTACAGCAGCTCAGCCTGCATATGCAAACCCAACAGCTCAGGGTGTAATGGCAATCCTTGCAATCGTTGTAAACGTACTTTGCATTACCATTATCATCAAACGTTCTCTTGAGCAGAAGAAGAACCCATACAAGAACGAAATCTTTACAGATCAGAAAGACTTCCAGATTGCTATGGCAAGAGCTGAAGAGCAGTAAGAAGAATAGAAATTGTGAGAAGACATGGAGGAAACTCTGTGTCTTCTTTTTTGTGTGATCTGTTAGGAAGGGTAATGTTCAGCGAGCTCCTGACGATTATTCCAGGTTTCCTTGTGCTAAGCATTCCGATGAACCTCCTTAAAAGCAGGAAGCGTGTTCGCCAGAGGGCTCCACGCTTCCGGGAGTTTCATCTCCA
>ERZ839741.66-NODE-66-length-134597-cov-18.138700_pt1 | contig 134597 bp, 78 predicted proteins | sample MGYA00519880_ERZ839741 | MGnify/ENA primary metagenome ERZ839741 (study PRJEB31850, sample SAMEA3708851) | human gut metagenome | biome: human gut; feature: human-associated habitat; material: faeces | place: China | collected 2014 ...
GAACATCAGACAAAACGGGAGTCAAAATGAAAACGGTTTCGTATTGATTCATACTCGTTTAATTAAATAAATAAATTATTTGTTTATTAAATGCGGGTGCAAAGGTAGGCATTTTATTTTGAACTGCAAAAATAAGCGGACTTATTTTGTATTGTATCCAAGTTGTACTATATTTGCAAAGTTGTTTAAACAATAATTTCATGATAGAGCAATTTAACTTTGACATCCAGCTGATATTCGCTATTCTGAATGGTAAGGTATCTGCCGCGATTAACCGTAAATTATCACGCAACTTCAGGCAGAATGGTTTGGAAATCACTCCGGAGCAGTGGACTGTCCTCATCTTTTTATGGGAAAAAGACGGAGTCACCCAACAAGAGTTATGCAACGCTACATACAAAGACAAGCCGAGTATGACCCGTTTAATAGATAATATGGAACGTATGCATCTGGTAGTCCGTATATCGGATAAATCCGACAGACGCATCAATCTCATACACCTGACTAAAACCGGAAAAGAACTGGAAGAGAAAGCACGCATCATTGCGGGGCAGACACTGAAGGAAGCTCTGCATGGCATCACTCTCGAAGAACTGAGCATCGGGCAAGAGGTTTTAAAAAAGGTATTCTACAATACCAAAGACTAAACAGAAAAACAATCGTTTAATTCATAAAATCCACTAAATCTGTCTTTATAATGGATTTTTCACCTAAATTATTTCGCCCGTTAAAGAATTATGCTTTAATTTGTGACTGGAATATTATAATCTATTAAAATACACACGCATGAAAGGCTTATTAAAGAATTTGGGATTGATATTAATCTTGATCGGAGTGGTCATCCTGTTGGCTTGTTCCTTTACCGGCAATGTAAACAACAACGCGGTTTTGGGCAGTTCAGTATTCCTCGTAGTACTGGGACTCATTTCTTATATTGTCATTAATAAGAAGATCGCTGATTAATTTATTAGAAATCAATAAAAAATCCCGGGAACGAATGTTTCCGGGATTTTTTATTTGTGGTTATCGGAGTACTCATTAAGATTCAACTTCCGGTGTGATCAGCTTATAGCCTTTTCCGTGAATATTGATAATCTCGATAGAATCATCTTCTTTCAGGTGCTTACGCAACTTCGTAATATACACATCCATACTACGGGCATTGAAGTAGTTATCATCAATCCAGATAGTCTTCAGAGCAAAGTCACGTTGCAGAATTTCATTAGCGTGCGCACAAAGCAGTCCGAGAAGTTCAGATTCTTTGGTAGTCAGCTTCGTCTGCTTGCCTTCTGTAGCCAGAATTTGTTTCTGAGTATCGAAAGTAAACTTACCGATCTTGTAGATATTGCTTTCTTTGTTCTTCTTTCCACGAACACGTCTCAAGATAGCTTCAATTCTGAAAGTCAACTCTTCCATACTGAATGGTTTCGTGATATAATCATCCGCACCAATCTTAAATCCTTCCAGGATATCTTCTTTCAGCGTTTTTGCAGTCAGGAAGATAATAGGTATCTCAGCATTCGCAGCACGGACATCCTGTGCCAACGTAAAGCCATCCTTTTTAGGCATCATAACGTCAAACACGCACAAGTCATATTTATTCTTCAAGAAAGCCTTATAACCGGCTTCTCCATCAGGATATAACTCAGCAGAATAACCTTTTGCCTGTAAATATTCTCTTAAAAGCATGCCAAGATTTTCGTCATCCTCGCATAATAAAATACGCAGTTTCTCGTCCATATCAATTATTTTTTAATAAAGGTAATGCAATAATAAATTTAGTTCCTACGTTCAGGTCGCTTTCTGCTCTAATGGTTCCCTTATGATCGGTAATAATTTTCTTCACATAAGCCAGCCCCAGTCCAAAGCCCTTCACATCGTGCAGATTACCCGTATGCACACGATAGAACTTTTCAAATATCTTTTTCAGGTTTTCCTTTTTGATACCGATACCGTTATCCTGTATCGAAATCATCAGTTTACCCGATTCATTCCACGTTTTCACTTTCAGTTCCAGATCCTCTTCCGCTTTCTTATACTTCACCGCATTATCCATCAGATTGAAAATCACATTCGTAAGATGCATTTCATCTGCAAATATATCCGGGTCTGTTGCGTTCAGTTCCGACTCTATATTACCGTTATAACGCTCCACCTTTAAGGTGAATGTGTTGATAACACCTGTAATCAGCTCATTGGCATCCAGTTCCTTCATTTTCAAGGTAGCCTTCTGCTTGTCGAACATCGACATCTGAAGAACCTTTTCTACCTGGAATCTCAATCGTTTCGTCTCATCATTGATGACCGTCGATATATGCTGGAACATAGCAGGTGATTTCCCCACTGCGGGGTCTTTCAACATCTGTGCTGCCAGTGATATCGTTGATATCGGTGTTTTGAATTCATGCGTCATATTGTTGATAAAGTCATTCTTCATCTCCGTCAGTTTCTTTTGGCGGAACACGATATAAATCGTGAAGATGAATGTTATCAGCAGTACAAAGGTGAATATCATCGACGGTATCATAAAGTTGACTGAGTCGAAAATATAATCCCTTTTACCCGGGAAATGTATCTTTACGATGCTCATACGGGCAGGTGGATCGTTCAGGAACAAAGGTTGGGAATAAGAATACTCATTACCTTCATCCACATAGTCCGAACAGCGATATACTTCCCGTCCATCCCGGTCAATCACTTTAAAGTGATAAGCCAGATCAATTCCGTTATCTACCAAACCCGACTTTAAGTACTGATCCAGATTCTTAAAGTTAATGCGCTCCTCTATTGGTTTGTCACTTGCTGTATATACCATCTGCCAAGCCACTTCATCCAACAAGTTACGCTGGTATACATAACGATTCTTCACGAAATCGACATGCGAACGAGCTGTTTTGGGTATCGTTTTGGCACCATGCTTACGCGAAATCATGGCTCGCGGCAACTCTGACGGATTATTTGTTATCGTCTGTAGTTCTATAGCTGAATACTGAGAACCATCTGGCGATGTAGCCGTAAACCGCTGCGTCTGCACCACTGCTTTACCCTGCGCAGTCAATTCCCACGCTCTCTTTTCTGCCTCGGAGATGTCCTCCCTTAACCAACGGTCAACCTCCGCGGACTCCACTTCTTTGGAAGCTGCCATCAGGCCACGCTTCACCGATTCATCAAATTGCTCGTTACGCATCTTTACCATCTTCTCTATGTAACTGATTTGCAGGTACAAGAGACTGAGGAAAGATAACCCCATAACGACGCCTAATATCCATATTGTTGACTTCTTCATAGTCACAAAATTAACACTCCCTAATTAACACTCCTAACACATTAACCTGATTTAACCGCAAGTTCTCGTAAATTAACCGAAAAGTGTTTTTTAAGTTGCATTACGAGCATTATAACAAATAGGAGTCTCTTTGGTTTGCAAATTTAATAAAAAATTAATTATTCACATTCACATTTGCACATGTTCTTAATCAGTGTTAATAAAAAAGCCATTACCCCTCGTTCTGAGGGAGTAACGGCTTTAACAAATTATAAAAACAGACGAAGTGAAGTCTTTTATTCTTCAGCTTGCTTAGCTTCGAACTCCTTAACCAACTTATCTTGTACATCACTTGGAACAAGTTCGTAGCTGGCAAATTTCATGATAAATGAAGCACGTCCTCCTGTCAAAGAACTCAAAGCTGTGGAGTAAGATGACATTTCTTTCAAAGGTACTTTAGCACTCAGCTTTTCATAACCAGCCTCACTACTCATACCCATAATCATGGCACGGCGTCCCTGTAAGTCACCCATTACATCACCCATTCTATCCGACGGAACAAATACTTCCACATCATAGATAGGTTCAAGAATCTTAGGACCTGCATTCTTGAATGCTTCACTAAATGCATTACGGCCAGCCAGCATGAAGGAAATTTCATTGGAATCTACCGGGTGCATCTTACCATCATACACGATTACACGCACATCACGAGCATATGAACCTGTCAACGGTCCTTGTTCCATGCGAGCCATGATACCTTTCAGGATAGCCGGCAAGAAACGTGCATCGATAGAACCACCCACGATACTATTAACAAATACCAGTTTACCGCCCCATTCCAATGGAACTTCTTCAGTACCTTTCACATTGATCTTGAATTCCTGTCCACCGAACTTATAAGTATCGGGCACCGGCATACCTTCGTAGTAAGGCTCTACAATCAAATGTACTTCACCAAACTGGCCTGCACCACCCGATTGTTTTTTATGGCGATAGTCTGCACGAGCCGCTTTCGTAATAGTTTCACGATACGGGATTCTCGGCTCTTCATACTTGATTTGCAGTTTTTCATTATTTTCCAAACGCCACTTCAACGTACGCAAGTGGAACTCACCCTGTCCGTGAACAATAGTCTGACGCAACTCTTTGGACTGCTCTATCACCCAAGTCGGATCTTCCTCACGCATGCGGTTAAGGACAACCATCATTTTCTCTGTATCGGATTCATTCAGAGGTTTGATAGCACGAGAGTATTTAGAATTCGGATACTTAACAAAATTGAAACGGTTTTCAGTGCCTTTACCATTCAGAGTATTTCCGGTATGCACATCTTTCAATTTCACAGTACAACCGATATCACCGGCTACCATTTCTTCTACCTTGATACGGTTAGCACCCGCACAGGCATATATTTGGGCGATACGTTCTTTTGAGCCACGGTCAGCATTCGTAAAATCTTCACCTTCGTGCACTTTACCGCTCATAACCTTGAAATACTGAACATCACCGATATGAGGTTCAACAGCGGTCTTAAAGAAATAAAGGGAAGTCGGTCCATTCGGATCCGGTTTCACAACTTCACCGCGTGTATTATGTACAGGAGGCATTTCGTCTACAAACGGAACCACATTACCCAGGAATTCCATCAAACGGCGCACACCCATATCTTTACCTGCACAAACACAGAATACGGGGAACATACCACGTGAAGCCAGTCCCTTACGGATACCTTCACGCATTTCATCTTCCGTCAGAGATTCTTGTTCAAAGAATTTCTCCATCAGGCTTTCATCGTGTTCTGCAGCTGCTTCCACCAATGCTTTATGCAATTCGGTTGCTTTTTCCATTTCCTCTGCAGGAACATCTTCAATGGTAGGTGCACCGCCTTCGGGGCCCCACGAATATTTTTTCATCAGAAGTACATCAATCAACGAATTGAAGTTCGGTCCGGTAGCCAACGGATATTGCACGGGAACTACCTTCGAACCATAAGCAGACCTCAACTGCTCCAGTACCATATCATAATCACACTTCTCATGGTCAAGCTGGTTCACCAGGAAAATCACCGGTTTACCTAACTTTTCTGTATATCGGAAATGATTTTGGGTACCCACTTCAGGACCATATTGGCCATTCAGAAGTAATATTGCAGTATCGGTAACATTGAGTGCTGTCATGGCAGCTCCAACAAAGTCATCACTTCCCGGACAGTCTATAATATTAAGTTTCTTGCCGTTCCACTCCACATGGAAAACGGTGGAAAACACAGAATAGCCATATTCTTGCTCCACCGGGAAGTAATCGCTGACTGTATTCTTGGCAGTAATTCTGCCACGACGTTTTATAATACCACTCTCAAAGAGCAGCGCTTCTGTGAGAGTGGTTTTACCCGAGCCATCATTGCCAAGCAGGGCAATGTTCTTAATTTCATTCGTCTGATATACTTTCATGATATATAAGATTTAAAATGAATAACTCAGTATGCCTTCGCATACCCTTAATTTTTAGTGAGGCGCAAATTATGAATTTATCAAAAGAAAAGCAATAAATCGATAGTGTTACTAAACTATGTTATGTAACACATCACTACTAACAGAAAGATTTTCTTAACTTTACAGCAAAATCATTAACCCCCAAACTTACAATGAAAGAACTACTATCATCTATTGTACTGCTTATTCTCCTGTCATTTGCCGGATGTCAATCCGGAAGTTCATCCCACAAGCAACGACCTCTTATCGGCCTATCTTGTTCACATCCCAGCGACTATTCGTCTGCACGAATGACTTATACCGAATCAGTCATACAAGCTGGAGGCATTCCAATACTTATACCTGTCACAACAGACAGTATAGTTCTGGCAGACATCATCAGTCGACTGGACGGGATTATTTTAATCGGAGGAGCGGATATACATCCTTCTTATTATAATGAAGAACCTATCGAGCAACTGGGAGAGGTAGATTCACTGCGTGATGTTTACGATATTTCCCTGATCCGCCTTGCAGCGCAACGTGGTGTACCCATGTTGGGAATCTGCCGAGGCGAACAATTAATCAATGTAGCATTCGGTGGCACACTCTATCAGGATATTCCAGCCCAACATCCGGATACTACCGTGCGACATAATCAGGAAGAACCGAGTAGTGTACCCACTCATGCAGTCAACCTGCTTCCCGATTCTGAAATGGCACGGATAACAGGAGAGACACAACTATTTACCAATACCCATCATCATCAGGCCGTCAAGCAGGTAGCACCCGGTTTCCGAATTACGGCATGGGCTACGGACAGTATTCCCGAAGCCATTGAAAACATTGAAGGGAAACCTATCTGGGGAGTACAATTCCACCCGGAAGCATTAACGGTAGCCGGTGATAGCATATCTGCCAGATTCTTCTATTTCCTGATCGATAAAGCAATCACATTCCGGAAAAGCAAATAATAGTTTTATCCATTACCGGACATATTCAGCTCCCTGTCAAGCCCGTACCATCTCCGTATCTATACGCTTGGAGTTGGTAGGGACTTGGTACGGACTTGACAGGGAGTTGGTAGGGAGCAGGTCATACTCCGGTAATTTTTTAGTGATTTCTTATATATAAGATATATAGGTACGCGCGTGTATCACATATAATCCAACTTAATCACGATCACCCTTATATCTTGATCTTCCTTATCCGTAGCTATCTTTGCAATATGCCAGTCGGACGGGAAGAATAAGAAGAACTCACCGGGAACAGAGTCGATAAAGGTAGTTTTTTCCGGATCAAAATCATAGTGAATAACATCTTTTTTCTCACTATATTCGCAATTAGCCTTTGAAGACTCATGATCCAGCAATGCAAAACGCTCTGTTCCTTTCACCACATATTGCAAATCTATATGTTTCCGGTGTGACTCGGATGTTCGTTTCTCTAACGGATCGTTTTTACTGTCTTCAACAGAAACTACAAGTGAGGTTCCTTCTACCGGATGTTTTCCCTTCTCGATAGTAGTCAGGTCGTGCGACGCCAACCAGCGAAAAGCCGCCTTCCATTGTTCCGGATTCGCTTCGTACTGCGCTTTGAATTCCGCTAAATTCGTAGAAGAATGGGGCTTCGCCTTCAAACCTTCACTCCAGACTTTCGATTTTACCCATTTTTCAGGCGAGATACTTTTTACTTTTTTGCTACTTTGAGCAGAGATAGACAGACAAACCGCAAGCATACAGGCAGTTGCCAATAACCATTGTAAGTGTTTCATGTTAATGTTTTCTATAATTTCGTTTACTGACTACAAAGATATAAATTATAAATCGTATTAAATTGAAACATCTGTCTACCTATATTGAATTATTTGTGGAACATTAAATGATAAGTCATTCTTATCTTTGCAACAGAAACAAATTCATATACTAACAATAAACCATTCAAATCATGAGAAACATTTTCTGGAGTATGACATTAGTTGTTGCCTGTTTGTTTGGAGCTGCTACAGCGCAAGCCCAAAAACAAGTAACCACCAACAATGCCATCGTACCGGGTGAAGTATGGAACGACACCGACGGTAACCCCATCAATGCACATGGCGGCGGTATCCTCTACCATGAAGGAACGTACTACTGGTACGGTGAGTACAAAAAAGGTAAAACCATCCTACCCGAATGGGCTACATGGGAGTGTTACCGCACGGATGTAACCGGCGTGAGCTGCTATTCATCCAAAGATCTGCTGAACTGGAAGTTCGAAGGCATCGTGCTTCCCGCAGTGAAGGACGACCAAGGTCACGACCTGCACACCAGCAAGGTACTGGAACGTCCGAAGGTGATTTATAACCCCAAAACCAAGAAATTCGTGATGTGGGCACATGTGGAAAGTGCCGACTACAGCAAGGCATGCGCCGGAGTAGCCATCAGTGACTCCCCTACCGGAGAATTCACCTATCTGGGCAGTTTCCGTCCCAACGGTGCTATGTGTCGCGACCAAACCGTATTCGTAGACGATGATGGCCGTGCCTACCACTTTTATTCGTCAGAGAACAATGCAACGCTGTACATCAGCGAATTGACTGACGATTATCAAAGACCGAGCGGACGCTATACCCGTAACTTCGTTAAGGAAAGCCGCGAAGCTCCCGCCGTCTTCAAGCGTAACGGAAAATACTATATGCTCTCTTCCGGCTGTACCGGTTGGGATCCCAACCAGGCTGAACTGGCAGTAGCAGACTCCATTATGGGTGAATGGAAAACAATCGGTAACCCTTGTACCGGAACAGATGCCGACAAGACATTCTATGCTCAAAGCACTTACGTGCAGAAAGTTATGGGCAAGAAAGACATGTACATTGCCATGTTCGACCGCTGGAATAAAAAAGACCTGGAAAACTCACGTTATGTATGGCTTCCATTCTCCTTCGAAGGTGATAAAATCACCATTCCCTGGCGTGACAAATGGAACTTCGACAGCTTTGCCGACCAAGGTCGTTTTGAAGCCGGCAAAGGAACTTTCCTGCTGAATGGCAAACCATTTGTGGTTAAAGCCGCCGAATTGCACTACCCACGCATCCCGAAACCTTATTGGGATCAACGCATCAAGTTGTGCAAAGCACTGGGTATGAATACCGTCTGCCTCTATGTATTCTGGAACTCTCACGAACCGCAACCCGGCGTATATGACTTTACGGAGCAAAACGACCTGGCCGAGTTCTGCCGTCTGTGCCAGCAAAATGATATGTATGTCATCCTCCGCCCCGGACCATATGTTTGCGCCGAGTGGGAAATGGGTGGTCTGCCATGGTGGCTGCTTAAGAAAAAGGATGTACGTCTGCGCGAATCCGATCCTTACTTCATTGAACGTGTAGCTCTGTTCGAAGAAGCCGTAGCCAAGCAAGTGAAAGACCTGACGATTGCCAATGGCGGTCCCATCATCATGGTACAGGTAGAAAACGAATATGGATCTTACGGAGAAGATAAGGGTTATGTATCCCAAATCAGAGACATCGTACGTGCCAACTTCGGAAATGACATCGCCCTGTTCCAATGCGACTGGGCCTCTAACTTCACCTTGAACGGACTCGATGATCTGATCTGGACCATGAACTTCGGTACAGGTGCCAACGTCGACCAGCAATTTGCCAAACTGAAACAACTTCGTCCCAACAGCCCGCTGATGTGTTCTGAATTCTGGAGTGGTTGGTTCGACAAATGGGGTGCCAACCACGAAACCCGTCCTGCCGCTGATATGATCAAAGGTATCGACGATATGTTATCAAGAGGTATTTCATTCAGCCTGTATATGACACATGGAGGTACGAACTGGGGACACTGGGCAGGCGCCAACTCTCCCGGCTTTGCACCCGACGTAACGTCTTACGATTATGATGCACCTATCAGTGAATCCGGTCAGACAACTCCTAAGTATTGGGCGTTGAGAGAAGCCATGGAAAAATACATGGATGGTGAGAAACTGGCGAAAGTACCAGCTCTGATCAAACCTATCAGCATCCCTGCTTTCAGATTCACAGAAATGGCACCATTGTTCGAGAACCTGCCCGCAGCAAAGAAGGATGAAAACATCCGCACCATGGAAGAATACAACCAGGGCTTCGGAAGCATTCTCTACCGCACTACCCTGCCTGAATTGAAATCGCCCGCTACCCTCACGGTGAACGATGCGCACGACTATGCTCAGGTATTCGTAGACGGGAAATACATCGGCAAACTCGACAGAAGAAACGGTGAAAAGCAATTGGTACTCCCCGCCTGCGTCAAAGGTTCCAGACTTGATATTCTGGTAGAGGCCATGGGGCGCATCAACTTCGGTCGTGCCATCAAAGACTTCAAAGGAATCACGAAAAACGTAGAACTTTCTATGGACATCAACGGATATCCTTTCGTTTGCGACCTGAAGAACTGGGAAGTTTTCAACATTGAAGATACCTATGAATTCTATCAGGGCATGAAGTTCCAGCCGATAGAGTCATTGACAGACCGTCTCGGGCAACGTATTCCGGGTGTTTACCGTGCTAAATTCCAGGTGAAGAAACCAAGCGATACTTTCCTGAACTTCGAGACATGGGGCAAAGGACTGGTATATGTGAACGGTTATGCATTAGGCCGTATCTGGGAGATCGGTCCTCAGCAGACTCTTTATGTACCGGGATGCTGGTTGAAGAAAGGTGAGAATGAAATCGTAGTTTTCGATATCGTAGGCCCTAAAGAAGCTAAGTCCGAAGGTTTAAGTGAACCGCTCCTTGACCAGCTGCTTGTACAGAAACCCTTGACACATCGCAATGAAGGCGAAAACCTGAACTTGTCAGGTGAAAAGCCTGTATTCACGGGAAGTTTCAAACCGGGTAACGGCTGGCAGGAAGTTAAATTCAACAAACCGGTTACCGGACGCTATGTTTGCATTGAAGCATTAAACTCACAGGATGGAAAAGACCTGGCTTGTATTGCCGAAATGTATTTCTTGGACAAGGATGGTAGCCGTCTGTCCCGCGAGCCTTGGATTGTGAAGTATGCCGACAGCGAAGACGTGGCTCACGTCAACCGCTCTGCCGACAAGACTTTCGACCTTCAGGAATCCACCTATTGGAGCACAGAAAAAGGTAGTCCTTATCCGCATACGATTGTAATCGATCTAGGCGCCAGTCATGCATTGACAGGTTTCCAATGCTTACCCCGAATGGAAAGCGAAGTACCGGGTGGCATCAAGGATTTCAAGATTTATGTGAAGGGGGAAAACTTCAAATACTAATCTGATTCACCACAGAGTAGCACAGAGTCCCACGGAGTTCATTCATTTGATTTTAAATCAATAGAACTCTGTGGGACTCTGTGCTACTCTGTGGTGAGATCTTAATAAAGTATCACCTGATCCAGCACCACTCCTTCATCCAAAGCCGTAATAACCAACTTATGAGAAGCCTGTTTATTAATCGGTAAAGTCACTTTCCGAATAGCCTGATTACGCAATACATTCTCTTTCCATTCTTCACTGCGTCCTTTCGTCTCATAAGATACCGTTTGCGGAACGGCCTCATCTACAGATATAGCGAAACGAAGCTGTTTCTCATCCAGTGGATGACTTGGCAATAGCCTGATCTCAACTTCAACAGAATCTTTTCCATAATCATCAAAAGCGAAGGTCAGAGAGGAACCTTTACGGATACCTGCCGCTTTTCTTTCATATCCTAAGCCCTCGTACGGAACAGGTTTCCCATACGTACATTCCATAGCATTCCATTTGCAGAGTATTTTCCGGTCTGTCACCATAGGTTCGGTAGCGGTAGTATGCTCTACACGCTTGAATACCGGCAACTTACGGGGTTGAAAATCCATCATACGGTTCCATTTGCCATTCTGCAATGAATTATACTGCTGCGTCAAGGATGCAATGCTGTCAAAGGCAGCATCACTTTGTTTCCAGTCAGCCTTAGAGTGACGGGCAAGCTGGGCAGTCAGAATTTTCCGGTTCATTTGTGCAGCGGCCTGCACCGGATATTTCACAAGCTGGAAGTAAGCATCCTGCCTGTCCGCCGGAATGTTACTCTCCATTCTCTCGACAACATCGGACAAGACGGTATAAGATCTCAAACGCTCACTAATAGTCTGCTCGCTCCAAGGCAGGTCTTTAATCACCTTGTATTTCGGATCCCGCTCTTCTTCACGCGTATTTCCCATAAATTCGGGCTTACGGATGTAGGATAGTTGGTAATGTGCTTCCATGGCAGGCAACAGTTCCTCGGCACAATTACTTCCAAATTCCCGCCCCAACCAGGATTTCAGATGGGCAGTGACTCCTATTTCGTTCACTTCATCGATGTTCCACGCCATATCCAGGAAAAGCTCTATCTGATATTCCGCAGGTTTGATATCACCCACATTCAATACCCACATCTTCTGAATGCCACGGTCGTAAGCCAGCTTCATTTGTTGATGGAGTAGATAAGGGCTGAAAGTTCCCAACCAAAGATAATCGTGAGGACGGCCCCAGTAAGATACATGGTAATAAATACCGTTGCCTCCCTTACGAGCACGCTCTTCCGCTGTCGGGAAGTGACGGATATACCCGTAATTATCATCACACCAGATCAACGTTACATCATCAGGCACCTGTAAGCCGGCATTATAAATATCCAACACCTCTTTATAAGGAATAAATGCTTGCGGAATAGCTGTAACATCTTTATTGCCATACTTCTGCAAGAGTCCGCGCTGGTCTTTAAGCACACGTTCCAATACCGCTTTCTGTTCTGCTACGGTTTTGGCTCCCTGCATCTGTCCGTCGTGCACGCCACGCATACCCAAAGTATAGATATTACCTTGTTGAGCAACCTCTTTCACCCGGTCTTCCCAGAATTTATAAACAGACGCACTATTATTCACATAGTCATAATCACCCTGACCGCGACGGCGCCACTCACCGGCAGCGCTACACACCATCGGTTCACAATGCGATGAACCAATAAAAATACCATATTCTTCCGCAACTTTCCTGTTTCCTTCCGTCAGGAAGAAAGGCAAAGTACATTCGTGCATCGCAGGCCAATAGGTATTGGCACGTAAACGCAGCAACAATTCAAAGATACGTGCATTCGTCTTCGGACCGATATGTCCTTTTATATCCGACGGTTCATACGTCTGACTACTCCAAGGCATCAATCCCCAGTCTTCGTCATTGATAAATATACCCCGATATTCCACGGAAGGAGATTGCAATGTCTGATACTCTGCCGGCAGCACAAAAGAAGTCTTCTTCTCCGGTGTTACATCCGCCCACCATTCCCAGGGAGATACACCTATCAGGCGAGATAATTCCATGATACCATAAGCCGTACCATGCGAATCACTACCTGCTACCAGCAATTTTCCATCCGGCAGAACCTGCAAAAGAAAAGCCTGTTTCTTGCCTGCCAAAGCACTTACGTCCGCACTCACAACTTTCAGCAACGGGCTTTTTCCAACCGTACCTACTATGATATTCCCTTGCCGGGCATCTACGGCGGCAGATGCAGAAAATACCGATTGATAATCACGTATGAACAGTTTCAATGCGGTTTGCACTACCTTCTCTTCCGCATTATCACAAGCCAACTTAATCGGTTGGTCGGAGCGCAGACTAAACTGTGCACAACAAATCTGTGTCACCCAAAGAAAAACTAAACCTATAAATCCCTTCTTCATATATTTCAATTTATTTTTCAAAGCTATATTCTATACATTTCTTCAAAAACTGATTTTAATGCTTCCTCCATAAGGGTTAAAATCAAATATCATTTTATCGTCTTGCTCCCGGACAGACAGTTCTTTCCCATTCTGCAAAACTTTTACTCCACTCTTTCCTTTCTTATCAACCACCATTGTCAAAGGTTCGCCAAATAACTCCTGATTCAATGCCAAACGTGGGCTGACCATCCAATGGGATTTTTTCTTCGTCACATCTAGTTGGATATTATTCCGTTCCTTAACGTAGGCAGCCACTTCACGGAAAGTGCCCACCCATATATCATCTTCCTGTGCCTTCACCCGTTTGAAATGTTCCCACAATATATCCGGAGAAGTAAAAGCATCATAACCCACCGAAATACCATGAATCATCGTGACTCCCCAGTCGCCTGCAATGATAAGTTCCTTCACCCATTTATCCAGTGACTCAACTGTTGATTTTGATTTTTCACCACCTATAGCATATTGCTTCGTACGTGTACCTATTCTATCTTTTGAAGCAATCCGCAACACATCTTCATTATAAGAATTAAACGGATAACAGAAAGTCAGCGGTCTTTCACCTATTTCTGCCTGAAGAATACTATCATTCCGGTCAACTTCCACTTGCACTTCTTTCAGACTCATATTTTTCAGATTGGCATGCGACCAACTGTGACTGGATATTTCATGCCCTTTACAGGCCATTTCCTTCATTTGTACCCAAGTCATACGTGGCTTACCTTGCTGTTCCGCCACATTCCCTATCCCTTTTCCCCATATCCAGAAAGTACCCTTGAAACCTACTTTTTCCATTTCCGGGAAAACAAGCGTATAGTGTTCTTCTAGACCGTCATCGTAAGTATAGCTGATAGCACATTTCTTATTATCCTTATAATCGGCCACATACACTTCAGGATCATGCTGCTGTACATACGGTGCCAGTGCTGGTACAACCTTAGCAACAGCTTCCATAGCAATGCCTGCCACTACCTTTCCACCATAAATATTCAGATGTGTATTGTCTATTTTCCCTTTCGGACAAAAATCATAAATCCCCGCAGGTACCCACATAAAGAGGCTTTTTGATTTTTCTACGCCCAGATTGACTACCAGGTCATGCGTCAGTTTATTCAGATCGACAAAAGGCACGTCCATTTCTTCAGCTACCCGGCGGGGAGAATTCAGATACTCTCCATGCGTATCCACAAGCACATTTCCTTCCACCTCATAACTTCCTTTAGGCTCCGTCACCCCTTCGGGAGGGAAATTTCTCCGTACAATGGAATTAAACAGTACAGGATAAGCCCCCTTTTCGCGGGTTTCTCTTACGAAACGACGCAGGTTATCATCGAAGGTAGTTCCCGGATCGGTATGCAATTTTTCGGAAGCTTTCTCATCATTGTGTCCGAACTGAATAAACACATAATCTCCCTTTTTCAATTTGGCAAGCACCGCATCCCAACGCCCTTCATTGATGAAACTCAATGAACTCCGTCCATTCATGGCATGATTGTCCACTGCGACATCCTCCGTCAGAAAACAGGGAAGCATCTGCCCCCAACCACGTTCCAGGTTACCGTTCTTCAGGCTTTTGTTAGCCATAGTAGAATCGCCTATCATGAAGATAGTGATAACGTCTTTCTTTTCCGTTATAAAGGCTGAAAAGAGTAATATCGCACAGAGTGCAAACAGTAGTTTTATTTTCAGATTTTTCATACTAAGAAATTTTCAGTAAAAATAAGTAAGTTCATAGATACGGCGTATGGAGCTACGTACAATTAGATGTATTATCGTACATAAAGAAGTACAATCTTTCTATAATCCCCTATTGACCAACAGATAATAGACTAACGCCCAGTCCTGATCATTCGCATAAGGATCGTAAAATTCCGCCTTCACACCGTCAATCTTATAGGGATACATATAAGCACAAGACGCCTTCCCATCTTCGAAGAAAAGACAGAGATTATTCCTCACTACATTTTCCGCACGCTTCTGATAAGAGCTATCACCGGTACATAACGCATAGTAATAATACACCGCACCGGTTATCGTACTCCAATAATGGGGAAAAGTATCACCAAACAGTTCACGTTTGCCAAACCAATGGCCATCCCAATGACGAATCGCAACTTCATTCAGATGGTAGCTGGGTTGGAAACCATTGAATGCTTCCAGTACAGGCATTTGCCGTTTCACTTCATCCAGATATTTCTGACTGCCTGTCTCCAGATAGAGCTGTGCAAGGAATTGGATGGCAGGAGCCACAATGCTTTGCTCATAATTTACCTCATGCGCAGGGTAATTCAAACCATTCTTTACAAACACATCACCTGTCTTTATAAAATCGTTCCGCAAATCCGTGTATTCTTTCTTCATTCCGGCTTCTTTCAGGCTTTGCAGTCCCAACCGAACAGGAATGCCTATTGCATAAAAACCATAACCAAACTGCTGGAACATAGATTTCAGAGTCTTATAGCCATCAGTCACAAATTGCTTGTCGCCAGTCACTTTATACATCTGAAAATAGAGTTCTGCCACCCACATATAATTATACCCACGGTTGCGATTCTTCTGGTCTACACTCGAATAGGTTACGTAATTATCCGTTTGCAGTTTCCGGCGTACAAAATCAGCGTACCTCAAAAGAGATTGCTTTAATTCCGGGTCTTTAGTTAGCAAATACTGTTTTACCAGTAATACCCCCATGCCCAGACGTTCCGCTCCTTCATCGCGATCCACCGGATTACAGTTTGGCGTATCATTCAGATAAATGCTATCACCTTCATTATCATAAACCATATAAGCCCCATCACGCAAATCGGACGGATTGTTCATCTGTTGACGGGTACGAATAAAATCGACACGTTTTCGGATTAAATCAGCCGTATTGCTGATGACCAGACAGTCTGCATGAGTTTGCTTATTTCCATTGTAATAGAAATCAAAACGTACCTCACCAGCCTGTTCCATCGGTACTTCTACGAAACAAAGATTCCCTTCCTGCTTTACAGTGACAGGTACTCCATTCATTTTAGCGGTACACGCTTTCAAAGGTTCCAGACTCCGGCATTCCACACGGGCTGTCTCTCCTTTCTCAAATACATATTTATTGCAAGATACAAGTACACTCCCTTTTTCCAGAAGCTTACGGCGGAAATCATCATTCCCATTGTGAGTAAAAACATGCCACTCCAGTGAATAGCTTTCTCCCGGCTTCAACAATAAATCCGGCAGATCCAATGCAATGATACCTCTTGTCTGTGAATTTGCCTTTTTACGTCCACGCTCCCAGATTTCATAGTTTCTGATAACTCCGTCCGTCACCACCAGTCCCAGATGGGGAGTAAAATCTCCCATACGGATAGCATTGACATAGGCAGCACTTCCACCTTTCCAAATATGCGTATGAGCACGGGAATTAATGCATTGTTGTGCATCCGGATAATTATCATTGAAAGGAGTATAGATAGCCACATCATATAAAGACACAGGTTCTTCCCCTTCATTGGTAAAAGAATATTCTTCGACCAAATCGCCCTGTTTTATTTCTCTTTTTATCAGAATACATATATCACCTTCACGATATAAAACCTTCATTCCGTCAGGACTGATTTCCACGGGTACTCTCCATTCCCGCTTTACAGTTTCCCTTCCTTTAACCACCGTAAAGTATCCCAATCCCCAACCATAGTTATCCTTAACCCAGGGGTATTGAGTCCCATCAGTTTTCACTACCCAGTTCATACTACGGTTATCACCCTTCAAGGTCAGTTCACTAATGGCACCGGTAGAGGGATTAATACGCATCTCCACAGGAAAATTCCCGGCAGATAAACAATTGACTGCGATCAACAGACAAACAAAAATTCCGATTCTTTTTATCAGTTCGTTCTTCATGGTAATAGTTCTGGCTTTTAATAATTTGGCTCTCTATTCTTTTTAGACTTTTCAAAAATAATAAATACTATCGACAGTCACAAAACTATTATCACTTCCATAAACAGCCTTTGTTTTATCAGTCCACACAGGCATAATGCCTGTCACTTCTATCAATAAGGTATAATTATCTTCCGGCATCTCCGGAGTCATGATACGAATTGCCTTTTCCGGATATTTACTATAAAAATCCACTAAAGAAACATACACCGTATCCTTCTTTGCATCCAGCAAACTCACTCTTGCATATCCGCTATGAGGATTCGATTCCCCGATCACCGCAGTATGAGTCCCTTTAAAAGGAATGCTCAGAACACTGCCCTTCATATTCGATAGTAACCGCCCGTTGTCTTGCTCCCAGTCCGGTGTAAATTCCATCTTTGAAACAGGAATCTGCTTTCCTTTGCGTAATGCATCTACAGGTTTCAGCCGGTTGATATCCCAGCATTGCCAATATTCCGGAATGGAAATATGCGTTCCATCCACTTGCAGAGGCATCCACACATAAGTAGCGGCCGAGGCCTGATGAGGATACGACCAACGGTCACCCATAAACATCGGGATTGTATCATTCCCTCTTTTCAAAGGAAAAACAAAAGTACTTTGTGAGTTATAAGTCAGTTTTCCTTCGGGGCAAAATAGCCCTTGCTTCGTCCATGGGCCTTCAATATTCGGTGCTGTAAAATAGAAATTATCATTTTTCTCCCAACTGGTCAGATTAGAGTACAGCATATAATACATGCCGTTTTTCTTGAACATGGCAGGCGATTCACCCGAATCTTTTATATAAGCAGCTTCCGCCTCAACCGAACAATAATCGTCACTCAAACGATAGACAGGTCCATGATGAATCAGCAGATACCCCTTACCATCCGTATCCTGAAATGTTCCCATATCCCAACGTTTCACAGGCTTACCTTCATAGAGCAGCGGTCCCTGCAATTTATATTCCCCATTGATCGTGCTACAGGTAGCATAGCCTATGTAGGGGTCCATATAACCTAAATCATCGGCATGCATATACATGACATACTCTCCGGTAGAAGGGCATTTCATCACCTTCACACGCTCACCTACACGATCAGGTCCCAGTATTCCGTCAGATTGTACGGGTAACACGATCCTTTCGAATTTCCAGTTCACCAAATCATCCGAAGAGTAGCAACTGAATCCCGGAAAGGCATTGCTTTTGTCCGATTTATATTCCCCGAAAAGATAATATCTGCCGCCGTCTTCCACGATACAGGCACCATGTGCATTGACTATATTGCCTTGATCGTCAAACCAGGGGACACCATTATAAACAATCTTTTCAGAACCTTCATTGAAGGCGTCCGAACAACCTACACAAAAAAAAGCTAATAACAATATTAATTTCACCATATCAATGTTGATTAACAAACCCATTAATTTTATCGTCTTTAGTGCTCGGAGAATGAATAAGTCACATTCCTTTCCGTCACATTTTCCGTATTATCTATCTTTTTCACAAAATCCCTCACTTCATTTACATGCACGTCTTCAATCACTACATTTCTGGCCGGCAGCTTCGTATCTCCTTTCAACTCATAGATGGCATCGGCCGAAGTACACACCACATTTTTCATGTAAATGCCATCAATGCGCGTAATGCGTTCTTCATACGTAGGCACAAGGTCTTTCCATTGGTAAAGCACATCCGTATCTATCTCAAGTACCCGCTGTACATGGCCGGCCCTGATATTCTCCATGTGAATATTTTCCACAAATGCTCCCCGGCGGTGGTTGGTTTTCACAAAGAAAAGTCGCCTGACAGATTGCGGTACCTTACAATCATGCATATACACATTCCGAATGCCTCCTGATATTTCACTACCGATACCCAGTAAAGTATGCCCTTCCACAATGTTACAATTACGGATCACTATATTTTCAGTTGGTATATTCAGTCGCCATGCATCCCGGTTGCGTCCTGCCTTGATAACCACCGCATCATCACCCTGATCGAAAGTACAGTCTTCTACCAGGAAGTTACGGGTCATTTCCAGATCGATTCCATCATTATTGTGACCGTGTGCTTTTACATCCAGATTCCGGGCAATACCGCCATCACACATGTAGATATGAATAGTCCAAAACGGGCTTTCCCGAATTTTAAACCCGTCAAGCAATACATTCCTGCAACGGTTGAAATGTATCAGATGCGGACGAAGATTGTTTTCTCCCACCGCCATTTGCCGTTTCTTTACGGGAACATCCGTAGAGGCCATCGTATAGAGCTCTCTCAATGCATTCAAATGGGCTTCCGGACGTGCAAACCACACTTTCCAAGTATCCATTTTAGGTTTCAGCATGCCTTTTCCGGTAATCGCCACATTCTCACAACCAATAGCATAGACCAGCGGAGAGTAATTATAGCATTCCATACCCTCCCATGAAGTCATTACAGCAGGCAGATAATCAGATGGATTGTCCGTAAAACATAACACAGCATTTTCCGATAAGTATAAGTTGACATTACTTTTCAAATGCACAGGACCGGTCAACCATTCTCCTTCAGGAATTACAACTCTGCCGCCACCTGCTTTATGGCAGGCATTGATGGCAGCAGTTATCGATTTTGTATTGTCTGCTATTCCTCCTTTCACCGCACCAAAATCTACAACTGAGAAATTCCGGTCGGGATATACATACTCTTTAATAGGCTCCATCTGAAAAGGAGCCTTCACATGTACCTCTTTATATTGTCCCCAAACCTCAGGCATAGAAACGAGAGATAGCCCCAATGCAACTAAAAAGATTTTCACTGAATTCTTCTTCATAATTTCTTTATTATTGTCATACGATAACAGTAAGGGATAGATTCTTTCTTTTGACCGAAAAAAGCTATCCCTTTTCTATTAAGCACCTATTAGAAGCTGCCAGTTAAAGGTTATTTCTCCGCAGGCATATCCGCCGTTGTCGGCCAGTACGGATTCTGATACAACGGTGACAACTCAATTGAACTGTAATCCGAAGATGTCAGCAAGAACTGCCTGATAGGCATAGGTTGCAAGTAATGCGCCATAGACCAGGTATAACCGTCGCGATAAAGGTTGCCCGAAGTCATATTCTTCTGGTACGGACGCAGGTATTCACTCAGTTCAGGGCTGGAAACTTTGGATGATGAGCTGCCATTGTAGTCAGTTGCAGTAAAATTATACCAATTCTGCATCGGAGTATTCCACAAATGGAAGCCTTCGATGTGGTAGTTTTCAGTTTTCAACTGGTCGAGCGACCTCCAACGGGTAAGATCCATCCAGCGAAGTCCTTCAGCCATCAACTCACAACGACGTTCGCGGCGAATGTTATAAAGCACCGCATCAGAAAGTAACTGTCCGGCTGTATAAGCCCCCCAGTCAAGCTTTTCTTTCGAAATTTCAGTGGCGGCAATAGTGATTTGCGGATCAATGGCAGCGCCTTTAAACCCAGCTTTCTCACGAATGAGTTTCCAATATTCGAGGATTTTACCCGAACTGATGCTACCGGTAAGCATATACTGCGCTTCAATGTAGTTGAGGAATGCTTCAGTAGCGCGGAATACAATAGAGGCAGTATATCCTTTGTGATTTCCGGCCAAAGCCTTATCGAACGTTCCACCTTTACGCAGCGTATATCCAGTAGTATAGAGGTAGTCATCGGCGCCGTTGGTAATATCTGGTTTAGGCTCTACTTCAACAAACATATCACCGATGCGGTCATCCATATTAATGAACACATTAATCTGTCCCGGTTCTTTGAGGAAAATTTTCAGTCGCGGGTCGCGATTGGTACGGACAGCAGACAAGGTCCCGTCATCATACTCATAACCGGTGTGCTGTGCATAAATAGGTTTACCGTCTGCCATAAGGAAACCTTCAACCATGCTCCGAGTGACGCCGACAGCATAATTACCACGGTTGACTGCCGTTTCAACAGCGTTCTGAATCCCCAGCGCACGGCTGTATTCACGCCACAACAGTACTTCTTTAAAATCGCTCATGTCGATATTCCCGAAAAGCTTAAAGTATGGATTCACAGGGTCGGTAGCCGATTGCGGAATTTCACCTGTGTTCTGCACTAAATCTCCTTTATATTTCTCGGCAATGATTTCAGCCGCTTTTGCAGCCTCTTCAAAGAAGAATTTCGCCTCGTTATCTATGCTTCCTGTAGGATATTGATAGCCAGCATTATATTCTTTTGCTTTGCCGGGCCAACCTTCACCATTGGGAACGAACGGAGTACCTTTAAAGTTGGTGAGCCACGAACCTTCGAACAATGCTACGCGTGATTTCATCAAAATGGCAACATCCTTGGAAATACGTGTGTGGCGACTTTCAAAGTTATCACTCATATAATCAATAGCTGTATCGAGGTCTTCGAGGATGAAACGGGCTACTTCGTTGCGAGGCATCCGTTTGCAGGCAGCCACCAGAATTGCTTCATCATCAGGAAATACTTCTTTCACGATAGGCAAATCACCCCATATTCTGAGCATCGCAAAATAACGGAATGCACGGAAGAAATAATGCTCACCAATGTAGTGGCGAATGTTTTTATCAGTACCGGATATTTCTCCTTTCTCGTACCTGTCAAGTATAGTACCCAGTTGGTAGTTGATATCACGAACAGCACTCCATGACCAATTACCGTTATCTATTCCTACTTTCCATTGTCCGACTGCATATTTGTTGTCGCCACTTCTTCCAGCCTGATTATCAGTATGAACATCCGACTGGAATGTTCCGTAGCTGCCTCCGTGCGAAGGCAAGAGATCCGTGTAAAACTTATTGGCACTGGCCAAAACTTGGTCTTCCGAACGATAATAGTCTTCGGGAACAATATAAGAAGGAGGTTGCTTATCTAAAAAGTCCTCACATGCTGTCAATGCCGCTCCCACTATGAACAGCGGAAGCACTCTCTTTATATATGATTTGATATTTACTTTCATTGCTGTAAGATTTAAAAAGTTAAACTTAAACCGCACGACAGGGTCATGGACAACGGATATCCATTACCATTACGGGTACCGATGGTTTCAGGATCAAACTGATCGGCCAGGCCTGTCAATGTAAACAGGTTTTCGCCTGAGAAATAAACACGCACCTTCTGCATACCCCATTTCGTGGTCAAACCAGTAGGCAGAGTATATCCTATTTGCAGGTTCTTCAAACGGAGATACGAAGCATTTTGCAGATACTTGGTCTGCGTTGTAAGATTCTTGCTACCCAAAGGCCGTGGCAGATATGAATTGATATTGGGTGTAGTATATCCTGCTTGTACCGACCAAGTGTTTTCGTCACGGAAATAATCATCGACACCTATAATACCGGCTGAATTCCATAAATCACCGGTGTAACCGAACATATAGGCACTTCCCTGCCAGTAATCGCGTTTCAGAACTCCCTGGAAGAAAATACGTAAATCAAATCCTTTCCATGCGGCATTCAAGTCGACACCGAAGCGGTAACGCGGCGTGCTGTTGCCTATCACCCTTTTGTCACCCAGATCGTCCAGCGTTTCGCTACCTTTGGAAACTCGGCCGTCACCATCTATATCTTTGTACATGATGTCACCGGCTTGCCAGTTGCTTCCAAAATTACTTTGCCCCTGTAAGGGAGTGGAAGGAGCTACCCCATGATGTTCTTCGTAAGCTTTGTCCAAACTCTCCAAGTGAGCTTTCATCTCCTCATCCGTTCTGGCTATACCGATGGTTTCGTATCCCCATATTTCATTGATATAGCGACCTTCAATATACGTATAGATATTATTGGTTGGGTTATTGGGATAGCGGAGTATCTTAGTGCGCGAATCAGACAACAGTAACTTAGCTGAATACGAAAATCCGCTTTTCAAGGCATCTCGCCACATTACAGACAACTCCCATCCATGCGTACGAAGGTCGGTATTATTGGTTTTCGGAACGGAAGTACCCAATATTTCGGGCAAAGCAGGTGCATTCCCCACCATATCTTTCGTATTGCGCACGTAGTAGTCGAACGAACCCGACAATCTGTTTCTGAACAGACCTAAATCCAAACCAATGTTGTAAGTTTCTATCGTTTCCCATGTCAAACTCTCGGATACCAAACCGGGAGCAGTGGCTATATTGGGCTTTATACCGTTTTGCAACCAGCCTCCGGCTGATGATTGTGCCGAAAGCGTCTGGTAAGTATAATACCAGTTATCCGTATTCTGGTTTCCAAGGCTTCCGTAAGAACCACGAATCTTCAACATGTCAACAGTAGAAGATAATGGTTTGAAGAATTCTTCCTGCGCAATGTTCCAGCCAACGGATGCCGAAGGGAATGTTTTCCATTGATTGCCTTTACGGAAACGCGATGAACCGTCGGCACGAACATTGACCTCGAACAGATACCGTCCCTTATAGTCGTAATTCAAACGACCGAAGAATCCAACAGTCGACCATTCGTTGCGTCCTCCGTTTACACTGGGTGTAATGGGATTTCCATCAATATCAAGTCCGTTGGTCAGATCCACTTCCGGTTTTGAATTAATCATAATTCCGTTTCGTTGCAGACCGAACAAGTTTTGTTTCAGATTCTCTGCCTGAAAACCGCCCAGAATGTGAAAGTTGTGGCTGTCGGCCAATGAGAATGAATACTCGGAACGTGCATTGAAGTTGAAATAGTTTTCTTTCAGATAGTCTTCGTGCACATTCGAACTGCTCTTGCGATAATACGGTGCACCGCTCAGGTCGTGGTTGATATACGGCTGGCTATCCCAATGACGGTTGGCCGATTTGATGCGATAGTTGAAGTCCACGCTTGTCACCCAGTTCTTCACGGGCTCTATTTCCAAGCCAGTCTGAAAGTAGAAATGATCGGTTTGCTTTTTGTCCGAACCTCCTTCTGCCAGTGCAGCTACCGAAGTATCATCACTGTAATAGTAGTATCCGTTGCGATCGTAGAGCGGCAGGATAGGCCATGCTTTAAAGGCCAGCGCCTCGTAAAAATAATCGGTCAACGCCGAAGGGCGCACATAGTCTTCGCGCGTGAAACGCATATTCATGTTAAACTTCAACCAATCGGTAATCTCGGAATTGATCTTGGCAGTGGCCGTAAAGCGTTGCAGGTTTTCTTCACCGACATTCAGCAATCCATCCTGATCGAAGTAGCTGCCCGAAGCATAGTAATTAAACTTTTTACTTCCTCCACTGGCACTCACATTATGTTCCTGTGAGAAAGTATGGTCTTTGTAAACCACATCATAGTAGTTCACGTCGTCGGCTCCGGTAGAAAACCCTCCGTACCATTGTCCGCTGGCCTGTGCTTCGATGGGATAAACGATAGTTCCGTCAGCTGCCATGCGCTGTCCCGGTGCATAAGGCTTTGCATTCTGCCAGGTTATCAATCTGTCCATATATGCTTCATTGAAGCGCGGGCTTCCCCCGTTGTTGGTCAGCGCATCGTTTACCCACGAGGCAAACTGCACGGAGTTCATCATCTCCTTCTTGTTTATAGGGCTGCCGAAACGGAAACTATTGTTGTAGTTGATAGAGGTTTTTCCATCTTTAGTTCCGCTTTTTGTAGTGATAAGAACTACCCCGAAAGGTGCGCGCGAACCATAAATAGAAGAAGCGGCGGCATCTTTCAGAACAGAGATATTGGCAATATCCTGCGGGTTTATGCTATGCAGCTCACCCTCCATACCGTCAATCAGAATCAACGGTGCTCCGCTGGTACCTTCACCAATCGTTGCTGTTCCGCGTATATTGATATCGGGACGACTTTCGAGACTACCGTTGGTAACGTCGATATTCAAACCGGGGACCAATCCCTGAAGTGCCTGTGTAGCATTTGCAACAGGACGTTCCTTTAATTCATCACTTGACAACGTGCCGACAGCACCGGTAAGGTTCACCTTTTTCTGCGTACCGAAACCTACTACCACCACTTCGTCCAACATCTCCGTGTCTTCCTTCAGAGTGATGTTGACAGACTTTCCGGAAATTGCTTGCACTTCCTGCGACTTATATCCTATATAAGAAATAAGAAGCGTTGCACCCGGTTTCACCGAAAGAGAAAAGTTACCGTCAATATCGGTAATCGTACCATTGGACGGATTGCCTTTTTCTACAACACTGGCACCGATAACAGGCCCCATGTCATCATTTACCGTACCTGTAACTTTGATTTGTTGTTGTTGTTGCACTGTCTGCACACCGGGTCCACTACTTTCAGCCCTCATTGCAAGAGGGTGTGCAGCAATAAAACCTGTACAGAGCAATAAGGCTGCAAGAGCCTTACGGTTGTTCTTAAAAGAATCTGATTTCATTGTTTTCCTTTTAATTAGATAATAATAAGGTTAATAGAATCTCAAAACTTCGTCCCCCCGAAGAGGGATGCGCAAAGATATCATGCCCCTTCAAAAGAGACAGGGGACAAATTCGCCTTCAGGAAAAGGTAAATCGGTCATGAACATTTTACCACGGACTTTGACGAATCAGTCCCTGTATCCGACATAGAAATGTTGTCCTCTTCCGATATAGTAGAGACTCTTCCGTCCCACACTAACCCAAAAGTTTCTTCGCCTTAATTAAAAAGTTATCATAAATGAAGAGAAAAGTTTTCTCCATCGAATAAAATAGCGTATATTGCAACTGCAATTATATATTCGCAACTTACAAATTTATAGTTTCAGGCTATAAATTTATATTCGTAATCTACGAATAAATATTTTTATTCGATATGGAAAAGTTTTCTATTAAAGAAAAGGATATTTATAACAGACAGAAAGTAAGTTTCCGCCTTGTATGCAACAGACAGGAAAGCTATAATAACTAAATACACACCATAATGGCCGAATACGAAATGCAGGAAATGAACCTGCCCAATAAAGAAGGAAAACGAGTACTCTACCCCCGCCTTGTGCAACGAGGTCAGGCAGACACGGACTACATTGCCAAGACACTGGCACAAAAAAGCTCTTTCAGCAAAGGAGAGGTCGTAGGTTTGCTGCAAGAACTGGGTGAAGAACTGGCTTATCAGATGGGACAAGGGAAATCGGTAAAATTGGACGGAATAGGCACTTTCGTTCCTTCACTGGCTTTACGCGCAGACAAGGAACGGGAAACAGGCGAAGAAGACAGCACCCGCCGAAATGCACGGAGCATCGTAGTAGGAAGCATCAACTTCCGTGCAGAAAAAGAACTTCTACGCAATACCAACTACAATTGCGAACTGGAACGCTCGCAACAAAAATTCCACCGGTCATCGCAAAAGTACAGCCCCAAACAACGGTTGGAAAGGGCACGACAGTATCTTACCCAGCATCCCTTTATGACGGTAAGTGACTATGCCAACCTGAACGGACTGCGCCACACTACTGCCTCACTGGAACTGAGAAAATGGGCGGAACAACCGGAAAGCAACATCGGCACTTCGGGACGGGGTACACACAAGGTTTACGTCCGCAGGTAAATTCGTCAAATAACAGGGACAAATCAGGCAAAACTGCAATTATGAGTATATGCAATAGAGATTTATCATATCTTTGTTACAGAGACAAACATTTAAAACTCATCAACAATCATGCGCACATACACGTACCTCTTGTCTTTGTTCGCCTGTCTGATGCTACTGGCAAGCAAAAGTATGGCACAACCTTATACCCTGCGTCACCTGGGCATAGAGGACGGATTATCGAACAATTACATAACCGACATTGTACAAGACAGCCAGGGATGCATCTGGATAGCAACGGAAGCCGGACTGAACCGTTTCAACGGAAAAGACTTCACCGTTTACAATACCCATAACTCTGACATTGCGGGCGATGCGCTAACCAGATTACTGTACGATCCGAAAGAAAACAAACTGTGGATAGGAACCAGAACAGGAATAAGCCTGCTGGATTGCAGGACACAAGAATTTGAGCAATCCACTCCTTTTGACAGTATAGACATGAACAACAACATAGTCTCTATCTCACCGGCTGCCGATGGAGGCATATGGGTTGCCAACCATTACGGAAAAATAGTACACTATAACAAGACAAGCGGAAAAGTAACCACCCTTTCGAGAGAAAACATCCAAGGATTACCCCATTCACACTGGTCTGTCTTCGATAATGGTAAGGGGCAATTATATGTAGGACACTCCGGTGAAGGTATGAGTATCATCGACCTGAAAAGCGGGACTATCAAACGCTATCAGAATGATCCCCACAACCCTAAAAGCCTGCCGGGAAGCAGTGTTTACAGCATCTATATTGATCATCTCGAAAACATCTGGATGGGTACCAACCAGGGTTTAGCGCTTTATAATCCTGTGACAGAAGATTTTCAGATCTTCAGGTACGAAGCCGGAAATCCCGAATCTCTCATATCCGACCACGTATATGAAATAAAAGAAATGCAGGACAACCGGCTTTGGATTGCCACAGACATTGGCGGAATAAGTATACTCGACCTGCGTAACATCACCTTTATGAACCCGAAAGACCTCAAGTTCCAGAACATCACCAATACATACGACAAGCATGGACTTTCTTCAGGAAATATCCGAAGTCTCTTTCAAGACTCATTCGGAAACATCTGGATTGGGAATTACAGTAGTGGGGTGGACTTTATCAGCCACATGCAACCCATTTTCCACACACTTCCTTATATGATAGAGAAAAAACAGATTATCAAATATAAATCAGTATGGGGTGTTCATGTCGATGAAAAACAACAAGTATGGCTGGGTAGCGAAAACGAAATTGCCATGTTCAAAGATGGCAATCTGCAAAAGAAGTTCGATCTCACAGTTCATCTTTCCAGAACATACGCGCAAGTCTTCACCATACACAGTAGTAAGGAAAATCTTTTTCTGGGATTGTACGATGACGGATTGTTGAAGTTTGATACCCGTACGAACCGTATAACCCGTATTGATCTTGGACAAGATTACGTAGATGTCAACGCACTATACGAAGATAAAAACGGAAAGATATGGATAGGTATGGAATATGGACTTGCCAGCTATGAAAAAGGAATCCTACGCAGAGAAAAAGAAATAAATGACCAGATATCAAACCTGTCCGTCTACAGTGTTTTGCACGATCGGCAAGGCAAGCTATGGGTAGGCAGTTACGGTTCGGGTATCTTCGTTTTCGACAAAGATAATAAATGCGTAGCCCAACTTATAAGCGAGAATGGCTTCTGTTCCAATTCCATCAATCAACTTTATATAGATACCAAAGGGGGAATATGGGCGGCAACCCGGAGTGGAATCGGATATATTAAAGACACCAACCATCCTGAAAATTTCATCGGATACAAATATGGGGATGGTCTGGAGGACAACTACGTTCATGCCTTGCAAGAAGATAAAGACGGGAATATATGGTTCAGTACAGACAAAGGTATCTCTTGCTGGAATAGGGAACAAAACAAATTCGATAACTATGATTATCGGGACGGAATACCTTTAGGCAGCTTTACAGATGGCTCCGCTTATGCCGCACAAGACGGTACACTCTATTTCGGCTCACTTAACGGTGTCTGTTACTTCAATCCACAGGATATATCAAAAGAAAATCAGATTGCTTCCGTACAGATAGTAGAGTGCAAAGGCATCAGCAGCCGCATGGAAGGCAGCAGTGACGAGACACTTATCTTGTCGGACAATGGAACGATAGAGTTACCTTATGACCGGAACTCATTCAGTATCACTTTTATGATTCCGGACTATTCGCAAAGTCAGGTGGTGGAATATGCATATATGATTGAGGAATTAGGAAACACATGGACCAATACACAGGGAGAGAATCAGGTAACCTTCCGGAATCTATCTCCCGGAAAATATACTTTCAAAGTAAAAGCACGCCTGCGCAACCATGACTGGGACGACAATCGCATTGCTACCATGAAAGTGCATATTCATCCTCCTTTTTGGTTGGCATGGTATGCCAAAGCGTTATATATCTTACTGATTGTTACAGGAATATATGTCTGGTTCCGCTTCTATAAGCGTAAACTAATGCTTGAAAATTCTCTTGAGCTGGAACGCAAGAAAAGTCTGAATGAACAGGAACTCAATAATGAGCGCCTGCGTTTTTATACCAACATCACACACGAACTGCGCACCCCGCTAACCTTAATCCTTGGTCCACTGGAAGACTTGATAAATGACTCAAACCTATCAGCTTACTACAGCAACAAGGTCAAAGTGATTCACAGCAGTGCCATCCGGCTGTTGAACCTAATCAACCAGATACTGGAATTCCGCAAAACGGAAACCCAAAACCGTAAGCTGACGGTTGCTAAAGGTGATTTAGGCAATTTAGTCACAGAAATAGGTTTGCGTTACAAGGAACTGAACCGAAACGAAAAGGTCAAATTCCATATTCAGGTACAGCCCAAAGAAGCTAAGCTCTACTTTGATGCTGATATTATTTCTACAATATTGAACAACCTGTTGTCGAACGCCATAAAATATACACCCGAAGGGGAAATCAACCTGATAATGCATCGGATAGACGATAAAGACAACCGATATATGGAGATAGTGGTCAATGATACTGGATATGGAATAGATGCTGACGCACTCCCGCATATTTTTGACCGCTACTATCAGGTCAAAGGCAAGCATCAGGCATCCGGTACAGGTATCGGTCTGGCCTTAGTCAAGTCATTGGCAGATTTACATGAAGGTACGCTATATGTGGAAAGTGAAATAGGCAAAGGCACAACTTTCACCTTCCGCATACTGGCAGAGAATACCTATCCGGATGCATTGCATAAGGAAGAAAAGGAAACTGTCATTCAAGAGGAAATAGAAAAGCCCGAAGAAGAAGAAGAAAAAGAAGATACGGACATCCGCCCGATGATACTTGTAGTAGAAGATAACGATGATATTCGCGAGTACATAGCCTCTTCTTTCAGTAGCAACTACCGGATTATTACCGCCATCAATGGCAAAGAAGGTTTGGAACAAGCTCTAAACCAAATTCCGGACATCATCATCAGCGACATCATGATGCCGGAAATGGACGGCATCGAACTCTGCAAGCTGGTGAAGGAAGATATACGCACCAGCCATATCCCCGTCATCCTGCTCACAGCCAAAGATTCCATCCAGGATAAAGAAGAAGGATACGAAAGTGGTGCAGACTCCTATCTGACCAAACCCTTTAGTGCCAAACTGTTGAACAGCCGCGTACACAACCTACTGGAATCCCGCAAAAAGCTGGCACTTATAGTAGCCAATCGCACCAAAGAGTTGAAACCGGAACAACAGGAAGAAACCATCAAACTAAATAAGCTGGATGAAGAATTCCTGACCAAATTCACCACCATTGTAGAGGAGAATATAGACATGGAAAAGATGGACATGTCCTTCATGATGGAGAAAATGAACATGAGCCATTCCACACTCTACCGGAAGATCAAGAGCCTGACCGGAATGTCAGGCAATGAACTCATCCGGAAAATCAGACTGAAAAACAGTTTGCGGTTACTGATGGAAGAAGGGCATAATATTTCAGAAGCAGCCTATGCAAGCGGCTTCAATGACCTTGGATATTTCCGCTCCTGCTTCAGGGAGGAATATGGAATGGCACCATCAGAATATATCAAACAAACGATACGTACGAAAGAGTAAATTGTCTTCTTGATATGCTGTATTTTCAATCAACCGGGAATGATAAATCTACTATAGAGAAGAAAAATGAAACGGACATCCTCTCTACTTGAAAGAATGTCCGCTCTCTATAAATACTACCTACTGAAAACTGTGACTTAAAAAACTACCCTTTGTTTATTAATACCAATCTTATGTTAATCTATAACCTATTGTCGATGTTGCAAAGATAGGGTGAAATTTCTATTCAGTAGTAGCACAATTGTTTCATAAAAGGTGATAAATCAGTCAAAATACACTTTTTCCATGCATCAAAGTAGTCTATACCCACTAGTTACAAAAAAACTTCTATATTTAGTTTCTTTCCCTCTGCGTCAATACGCAGTTCTTGTTTTGCAGCATCATACTTCCATGAAACAGAATTCTTCACCTTCTTCACAGATGGCATATTCTTTAAAATAAGAGTATATTTCTGTGATGTGATACTGTGGACTTGCAGTTTGCCTTTCTGTTCATCGTAAGTCACCAAACAATCTTCATACTCAATGCCATCTCCGCATGGTAGATGTAACAGACGGGTAGTGACCCCATTCGGATAAATCATAACAGTTCTACGCCCTGCCATTGAAGCATCTCCCAGTCCGGTTAGTCCATTGGTTACATTCAGTGGCAGAATAGCCCCTGCTTTTACAAACAAGGGAAAGCGCTCTAATGGATATGCTTCCTCAATCAGACTGCCCGGAGCATATTTCTTCCCATCATAGAAATTAATCCATTCTCCTTCGGAAGGAAGATGAAACGATGCATGGTTATCATCTGACGTAATAGCCTTGGTAAACAAATAATCTCCTACCTGATGACTTTCTTCTTCATAAGAAGCATTCTTTATCAAAGAACCACCATGCAAATGTGCATCCACAACGGTTGAAAAAAGATAAGGGATCAGTTCATTGTGTAATACGACACAATAACGATAGATATCTTCCACATCTTTTCCATGCCACCAAGGCAAATGATTGCTGAAAGCACCATTTTCACCACCATTAATCATACAAGCAGTCATACAACCAAATTGTGCATACCTCACAAACTGCTCTTTATTGGAACGCTTCATGAAAAAGCCTGCAACCTCACACCCCGGTGAACCATAACCACGTTTTGCAGACTGATAAATATTCTGAATTTGCAGTTTCAAACCTTTCCAGTCACCGGAGAAGTCTCCACACCAACCCATATTCATCTTTTCTACACTCGCAGCATAACCTCCCTGATGAGAATAAGGACGAGCGATGATGATGCCTTGCGGATTTTTCTTCACCGTATAATCATACATCGCATCATAATAATAAGGACGGAACAGTTCATTACTCATCTGCCCGATAGAAGTGTCGAGAATATCGCCAAACCAGAATTCTCCCTGGTCAACCTTCCAACCGTAAACTCCGTCGATAAAAACTTTATCCAGCTGCTTATACCACCAGTCCACCGCCTCCTTATTGGTAAAATCAATATGTACGCCTTCTCCTTTCCACCAGGTATGTGGCTCACTCTTATTTATGCCATATCCCTTGGAAACGACTTCGTCGTACGTATCGCTTTTCTGAAAATGGGTATCCTTACACTTTATATTAACCGCTCCCGTAAGCCAGAGAAGTACCTTCACATCTTTACTTTTAAAATAATTAATCATCTCCTTCGGGTCTGAATAGCGTTGCGTGTCCCAGTTAAAATCATTATAAGTCGTACTCCAAGGGCTATCAATTATAACGGCCCCTACCGGAATTTCACGTTGCAAATACCCCTCAACCAAAGCTTTAGCACCTTCTGTTGTATTAATGCTATCTTCCCATGCTATATGTTCAAAGGCCCACGCCGGAGTAATCGGCGGATTTTGAGCTTTGATAGACACACCTATTAGAATCGAAATTGCAAGTAATAAAATTTTCTTCATATTGTTTTGTTTTTTTATATTATTGTGCATAACCTTCATTTTGCCTGAACTCTATATTCAGAACTTTATAACTATTAATGGTAGACAAAGGCACCGGACGATTAATGTGATAGGGTTTAATTCCTATACCGTTTGCGCCATTATCCGGATTCGTGTCGGGATTCTTTTCCTTAATCCATTGGCAAAAGGCATCTTTATCCAATGCACGCTTCAGCATCTGCCATCTAAAAAGTTCTCCTCCCAGTTCACGGGCACCTTCATCCAGAATAAATGGTATATCTATATCTTCCGGATTCACAGTCAATGCCTCTTCATGACCAGGTATCAAAGCCCGTTGGCGAAGCTCCGTTATTACTTGTGCAGCTTCATCCTCTCTGCCCAAACGAATATAAGCTTCCGCCAGCGTAATATAAACTTCTCCCAACCGAATCAGTATAGCATCCTTATAAGCATATTCCTGTTTTGCAGTTGAGCGACTGGTATCCAACCATTTTATCACATTATTGGCACAACTGCGTACATTGGAATTACTCAAGACTGCTCCCGTCTGAGTATCATAGATATCGGCTATATCATCACAGATAATTCCCCTACTCTCATAAGCCGCCTTAACTTCCTGAGGAAGAACATCGAGTGCACGAATCAATAAAGTGTCTGAGAAATCGGGTAGTTCGTTCCAATCGTCCGTACGGCAATAGCCTGATATGAAAGTCGCATCCCGACGTTTATCATATTTATTGAATACATTGATAAAATAATAGGTAGGCATCACTGCACGATATTCACGTCCGTAGAATACGCTATGCGCCTGCAAGCCATTGATTGTTTTAGAATAAGACCGTACCGAACGATTTACCTGTGAGACCCAATAACGGTGGATAAAATTGTTCTGAGCATCAAATGTTGTGTTACCATATTGTATGGACCAGATTATCTCACCATTTTCAGTATTATCCGGTGAAAAGATACGGCTGAAATCATTTTCTAATTTATACCCGTAGTTATTCTTTAATTCTGTAGCCACGCTCACCGCTTCTTCATAACAGTGCCTTTTGCTTTGCATTCCAACTTCACCGATCAATGCCTCGTCATAAGCCGCCAAAGACATCAGGGCACGCATACGAATAGCCTTGGCAATGCCCTGATCCATTCGTCCGAAGCTTGACGACCGTACTTCAGAAGGAGATTTCAAACTCTGATCTGCAATCTCCAAATCAGCTAAAATACGCTTATAAAAAGTAGCAATCCCCGGCTGAGTCCCTTCTATCTCTTCCGGACTGGTAATAGGTGTCTCGGCATAATATGCTGCGGGTCCATAGATTTCAACTATCTGATGCAAATAGAAAGCACGCAGGGCATGGGCTTCTGAAAGAAGTTCACTTCGTCTGCTTTCTGAATGAAAGTCTGCAGCATTAATTGAATTAATACTCGTATTGATAGTGGAAAGTGCCACATACAACCATTTCCAAAGACCTTCATTACTGCCATTATCAATCATGTATGTATCGGTATAAGTAATCAGCCCTTTCCAATAGTCACGTACATTACCCCCATAAGCCATCAGGTCATTTCCCAGTTCTCCTACCATGAACCACTGTTCCAGAAGTTCAGTATTAATCTGGTACAATGAAAGTAACTCAGCCTCAGCACCTTTTTCCGTCTGTGCATACGTATCATTAATAGATCCTTTCGGAGTTTCTTCCAGAAAGTTGTCACATCCACAGAATGTCATTAATAAGGACAGACAAACTGAATATAATTTATAATTGAGTTTCATATCGTTCTGATTTTAAAAAGTTAGATTCACACCAAAATTAATACTCTTCGGTACTGTCAGTTCTATAGAGGGAGATTCAGGAATCACATCTTCCTTAGCTGCCCTATACAGATAGAAAGCATTACGCAACTGTACATAAAAACGTGCTTTGCTCACCGGGATATATCGCTTTAGCAATGAATGAAAATCATACCCCAATGTCATATCCTGCATTTTAATATAGTCACCTTTCATATAACCACACAACTCGCGGTGATCGGCCCAGGTTGCATCGGCTCTCGGATAGTCGTTTGAAGGATTATCCGGCGTCCAGTAGTTTACATCGGGCACCCATCTGGTACCAGTCAGGATCACGTGCCATCCATACGCATCATCATAGAACACATAATCCCACCTGCTTGAAAGATTGAAGGAGAAATCTAAATTCTTCCACTTGAACGAACTGCCTAATGAAACAATATACTTCGGATCAGTAGAGCCCAAGATCTTCTTATCATCAGCTGTAATCTGTCCATCTTGCTTCAGATCTCTGATTTTCACGTCTCCCGGCTTACAACCATATTTAGCTGCTTCTTCTGCCTCATTGGTTTGCCAGATACCTGCTTTTTCATAATCATAAATTACATTAATGGGCTTACCGATGAACCATTTGTTTGAGATGTCATCCTGATCATTCGTCAAGCTTATGATTTTATTCTCATTGACAGACATATTTAGGTTCATATCCCACTGGATATCTTTTGTGTCCACCAATATGCCATTCAAAGAAAGCTCAATACCTTTGTTCTGTGTTTTACCAATATTTTGCCAAATACGGGAAAAGCCGGTGGTCAAAGGAATACTACGCTGCATCAGTAGATCTTTGGTACGGGTATCGTAAAACTCAATATAACCGGAAATCCGGTTGTTGAACAATCCGAAGTCCAAACCTATATTATTGGTATTAGTGATTTCCCAACCCAATTTCTTGTTTACCAATTTATCGGGGCGATAAGCATAAATGCCTTTTCCTCCTTCTCCGAACTGATAACCATAACTTCCCAAGCCAGCCAAGGTAGAATAAGGATCAATGGCTTGATTACCTACTGTTCCATAGGCATAACGTAACTTCAGGTTAGAAATCCAGCTAATGTCTTTCATGAACGGTTCTTCTGAAATTCTCCACGCCAGACCTCCTGAGAAGAATGTAGCCCATTGGTTGCCTTTAGCTAAACGAGACGATCCATCAGAACGAACTGAGATATTAGCCAAATACTTTCCCTGATAATCGTAACGCACACGTCCCATAAATGAAGCTAATGCCCAATTACTGTAACCGCTGCCTATCTTCTGATTTTCAGTATTAGTACCCAAATTGTGATAAAGCAACTGCTCCACATCCAAATTCCTGCCCTCAGCCGACATTTCATCATATTGATAATTCTGTATTTCAGTTATGGCATCCAAAGTGATATGATGCTCATTAAAGGTATTATCATAGGTTAGCGTATTATTCCAAGTCATCGTATATGAATTCTGACCGCTTTTACCTGAACGGTTCAACCCACCATTTGCCTGAAAAGATTCACTCCCATAAAAGAATCCTTTTTTCGTATCACTATATGTATATCCGAAATTACTATGCAAAGACAGATTGCGTAACGGATGGACATTTGCAGAGAAAACCATATTCACACTTGTATTCTCCGTATCATTGGCATACTGTCCGTCCACATAATCTGCAAGAATACTTACACTGGATTCCTGCGGATTAGGATACATGATCAGATCTCCATTCTCGTCATAAGGTTTTGATAAAGGTGTTCCATAAAATAATGCCTGTCCATAAGTAGCGAAGCCACTACTATTGCGCTTACGCAACCGCATCGTTGCACCCAGATCGAGCCATGAAGTAAGTTTATGGTCAACGGTAGAGGTGAAATAAAACTTCTTTGCTTCACTGTTCTGATTGTAACCCTTGTCCTTTTCGTAAGCAAAACTCAAACTGAATTTTGTTTTTTCGTTGCCTGAAGATACAGACAGGTTATGCTTTTGTGTAGCACCATCGCGAAATACCAAATCCTGCCAGTCATAATATTCTCCATCATGAATCATCTGAAGTTCTTCGTTCGAGAAGATTTTTTCGTCACTCACTTCCTGTCCCCATAAGTTATTGGCAATTTTATATGAGTCCCTACGCATTTGCACGAATTTCTCTCCTTGCATCATATCCATAAAATGTGGCTTGCTGATTCCATAGAAAGCATCATAGCTGACAGTTGTCTTACCCGTCTTTCCACGCTTGGTCGTAATAATAATTACACCGTTAGCACCACGGGAACCATAAATAGCCGCACTGGATGCATCTTTTAAGACCTCGATAGATGCCACTTCATTCATGTTCACCACATCCAGTGAAGCAGGTACTCCATCCACAATTACCAACGGAGTATTACTGGCATTCAGTGAACGTGAACCACGTATGCGAATACCACGGTCATCACCTTCATAACGCGATGCCTGAATATCCATACCCGGCACCTTACCTTGCAAAGCATCGGTAATACTGGTAGATGCCGAAGCTGCAATAACATCTCCTTTCACAGAAGCCACGGAAGCTGTCAGATCACTTTTCTTGGTCGTACCATAACCTATTACTACCACATCATCAAGTGTTGTAGCATCTTCTATCAATACAATATTTATATGCTTATTTCCACCGACTGAAACCTCTTGCTTTACATAACCGATGAAAGAAACTTCCAAGACTCCTCCAACCGGTACTCCCAAAGAGAAATTACCATCGATATCAGTAATCGTACCATTATTAGTGGTGCCTTTAACCAATATATTTGCACCGATAATCGGTTCACCAGCTACATCCTTTACCGTACCCGTTATTGCATTCTGCGCATGCACACAAAAAGTGGTAATACATAGCATCAGACAAGCTATCCAAAGCCTCCTGAATAAACATAACATTTGACTGTGTCGTTTCATAAATATTAATTTAAATTGTACCTAAAAGAAGTACTGATATGCCGGCTTATATCAGTTACCGACAACAAAATTAAGCATGAAAAGACACAAAAGCATACGAAATACAGGCTATTATATTCCGTTCATTCGTATGAAACATTATTCAAATTAAATCATTAATTTTCAGAACTTTGCAAATTACACAACACGATTGCAAACAATCGTATGCAATAAAAGTAACCACTGAAAAAGGGAAAAAGGAAGTGTATTACCATTATCTGCCCGTTGGTTCTACTTGCTGCATATATTCATTGGGAGTAATACCGGTAGTTTCTTTAAAAGCACGGAAAAAAGTAGTATATGAACTAAAACCACATAATCCAGCCAATGCTTTCAAAGTATAACGATCCTTTTCATTAGAACTGACCAGACGCTTAAATTCATCAATACGATACTCATTGACAAAATCATAATAGCGTGTTTTAAGGTTTACATTAAAAATTTGAGAAAGTGTTTGAGTAGAAGTACCTACAGCGTCCGCTACATGGGCTAATTTAAGTTCCGGATTCAAAAAAGCCCGTTCCTTTTCCATATAATTTTTCAGTTTACTAATTAAGACCTGCGCTTCTTCGTCACTTATCTTTTTATTAAAGCGGTACTTCTCTTCTTCATTATGAAGTGGCTTCACCTGAATAGTCTTTTTTCCCCGCCGCTTCTTTTCAATAGTATAAATAACACCAGCTATTAAAACTCCACCCAAGGCAAATCCTAACCACAGCCATGCAGATAAAGAAGATCGGATTCTAATTTGGAAACTCTGCATACTATTCTCATCCATTTGCTTACGCACTTTAAAGGTATACTCTCCGGGGGATAAGTTAGAAAACTTGATCGAGTTTATACCTCTCAATATTTTCCACTCTTTATCATATCCCTCTAATTGATATTCATATATCATCAAGTCTGGAACATCATAAGTAAGCGTGGCAAAAGTAATATCCAGAGTATTCTGGTCTTCAGGTAAGGCAATAACCCCTCTCTTTTCTATCTGTTCTCCATATTCAGCCAACACAGATACACCATTTACCAGAAAATCAGAGATAACAGTAGGGGCAGACTGAGGTACAGAATGAATATCAGCAAAAACAATACCTTTTGCAGTAGCCAGCCAGATAGTATCACCGCATAATTGTCCATCATTTGAATAAGGTTCCGGCAATCCTTCAGTAGAAGAAAATAAGGTGAAATGATTGAGGGCACTATCTCCTTTTACAACCCCACGTGATCCGACAAGCCAATAGTTATTAGCTTTATCTTGTAAAACCTCGCGTATAGAATACCCCAGATAACCAGCATCTTCGGGAGTACACACATAGCGTAAATGATTAAAAGTGCTATCACAAATAAACACCCGGTTTTTATTAAAACAAAACAAAAAGTTCCCCTGACGATCTTCTGTCATATAAGTTACCGACGGTAACTCATGTAATTCAGCTGGCAAACTTTCGTCTGAGAAAATACCCTCTTTAGTATTCAAGAATTGTAATCCTTTATCTGTAGCTACCCAGCACCTTTCCTTAGTATCTATATACAAGTAATTTACCTTATCATCGACCAAGGTAGAATTCAAGTTTGTATATACTTTCTCTATCTTTAAATCCTTATTATAGCAATAGAGCCCATTCAATGTTGTAATCCATAAATATCCTTGATTGTCAATTGCAAAGGAATTCACATCTAGGTTAGTCTCAGTAAACTTAGATAATTGCAAAGTGTGCCTGTTCAACTTATAAGCTCCTCCACCCCTTGTTCCAATTAAAATATCATCATTATATTTGATGAAAGCGGAAGTAGATCCGAAACTGTTTTTTTCCAGAGAAGAAGGGAAATATTCAATCTGCGACTTTGATGCACAAATATAATAAAATCCATTCGGAGTTCCTAAAAGTTTTATACCATCAACAAAATACAAACTATTAAACACCTTGTTGCGTAGTTCTTGATTTCCAAATCTATAAGGGTAAAAAGGTTTATTACGGAATTGCAGATAATCTACTCCCATATAACTGGTACTCCCTATCCACAACACATTCATATTATCCAGCAACAGACAAGATATCATATCTGAAGTCAGATATTCATCATTATCATTGGGCATTGCAGATATAGAATGAATAATTTGTTGTTCAGGCAGAGAAATAAAAAAGACGCCACTCCCTAAAGTCCCACAACATAATATTCCGTCACGCAAAGAAAGGGCTGAAACATGATTATTACCTACCGACGGAAGAAAAGATGAATACTCTCCCGAAAGCATATCAAATATCACTACTCCATGAGTAACGGTACCGATATAAAGCAATTTGTCGTTACCAACTACACATGATAATTTAGATGTGAACTTAACATCCTTACCATAAACACGGATACCTCCAGTTGATAATGTGTAAGCAATAATCCCTTCAGGAGAGAGGAACCAAATATCTTTAGCTGTAGCATATGCACCTATAATCTGATTGTATGCAGAAATTTCATCGGTAATCCGAAGATGTTCCAGTTTTTGCTCTTTGTCAATAATATATATGCCATTAGAAGTTCCCACATATACCTTGCCATTTATATAACACAAAGAACGAACCGGAAAATTTATCTCGGGAAATATACGAAGAAGGATTTCGGATTTGGCTTCATATTTCCATAGTCCTTTATTGGTTCCTATTAAAAAATCAGAATTCTCTATCTCTTTAATTACAAAAACTTTCTCTACTTGTTCTGGAAAATAAAAGCACTTAAATTGTACGCCATCAAAACGTTGGATCGTATTTAAAGTGCCAAACCAAACAAATCCTTTTGAGTCTTTCATGATGCAACTTACTTTCGGATCTTGCAGACCACTTCCATTATCTAAATTCCGTACGGCTGTTAGATTTGCTTGCAAAGGAAAAACGTGACATACCAAAAGTATCACAAAAACCAGAATTTCTGCGGATTTCAGTTCTTTTCTTTTATGTGTCTTCATATTTTCAGGTCACTTAGATTCTTCATGGCAAAATTAAGAATAAATCTGCTATTTCCATGATTTCCGAAATTCTTTTCATAACACTACTCATGATTGTGTTATGATTGTACCTGACCATATTTTATCTGAGGATTATCCTCTCAAATAGGAGCATGTAATCTCTTTACAACTAATTTATCCCCCGACAAATCGACTTTAAACAGGTGCGGAATACGAATATATCGCCCGTTCACATCTTTATGACTATGAACCGACATCATCCACTCACCATCCAAAGTACGGAACAACATTCCATGTCCGAAGTTAGGCGGAGTGATCGGTTCTTTCTCTTGTATCCAGGGTCCATCCAGAGTTCCGCTTTCGGAATAGGCAACGCCTTGTGTATAGTCCTGGAATACCCAGCTTGTCCATATCATACCTAACCGGCCCGTACCTGTGCGGAAAAGCCATGGTCCGTCGGTTACACGGTTGGGCAAAACTTTGTCCCCCATCTTCTCACGACTCCAAGGAGAGTCACTGGCACGGAAAAGAATCTTTCCTTTGCCGATGGAACCGCTTAAATCGGGCTTTAATTCAATCTTTTCCATTGTACCGTTCCAGTTTTGCAGCCATTCATGGCAATAGATCATATAAGGTTTGCCGTCATTGTCCACCCAGAATGTGCCATCAAGGGTAGGCATATTCTCGGGTAAGTAAGTGGGATCTTTCATAGGTTTATAAAGGCCATCCGGTTTATCACTGACCAGGATGTGGCTGGCACGACGGGGGATAACGTTTCCTTTTACGGTATCAATCTTGATGGCGTTATTCGTAAAAGTGGCGAAATAGTAATATTTTCCATTGTATTCGTGCAGTTCGGCTGCCCAAATTTCGGGTTTAGGGCCCATCCAGGAGTCAGGATCAGTTTCAGCTACACGATAAGGGCCTTCCCAACGGGCAAGGTCTTTACTTTTCCAGAGGAGGCCGCCGGTACCGGTCATGTAATAAGTGGAGGTTTTCTTATCGGCCAGTATGCATGGGTCACTCAGGTGGATGGAATCGAGAGGGATGTTGGTACGGAAGCGGTTTGGGACTTTCTGCTGGGCAGATACAAGGACAGAACACAAGGAGAATAAAAGGAGTAATAGTTCTCTTTTCTTCATGCTATAATAATAATGAGTATAATAAAGAGTATCTCAATTCCCCTCCTCCCAGGAGGAGGAGAATTGAGATAGATTTACTTATTCAATTTCTATACCGTGTTGTACCGGAGTAAGAATGAACGTAAATTCATAGTCACCATAAGGCAACTGATATTGTGGCAACGGCCATGCGCCCCAACTGTTCACACATCCTAAGCCCATCTGAGCCTTGTCGATGCAGAGATTTGTCAGGTTAGCTTCTTTCACTTCAGGAGAGTGGTTCTGGGCTTTCTCCCAACCATCGTCCAAAGATTCGATAGTATAGTGCAGGGCTGATGCAGAGAACGGAGCATCAGCTACAATCTGCAAACCGCGTCCGGCATCATTCAGTTGCTTCCACCAGCGGATATCGGTCTTTGTACCTGTTTCCTGCGGACGGATATAAGAATAGAATTGTTCACCTACGCTCTGGCGATACAATCCCAGATCTGTACAATGATTGCGGTCACTGTAGTTCTCTATCGGGCCACGGCCATAGTATTCTACAGTTTCAAAAGTCTTGGGCATCTGCATCTGCATACCGAAACGGAACATATGAGAAACTTTAGCCTCCGGATCGGCAGTCATCTTCTGAGTCACTTTTACAGCACCCTTGTTATTGATTACATAAGTAAGATCCAGTTTGGCAGAAACATTCTTCATTTCGTATTCTGCACGTACCACAGTCTGATTGTCTACTGTTTCCCATTTGAAGGAAGTCAGCTTCAGACCCGGGTTCTTCCAGGCAGCGAATTTCTGTTGCAAACCTGCACCGAAATCATTGTCTGTAGGTGCACGCCAGAAGTTAGGTGCCAGTTCGGCATCTTCGTTCATCAATTCCGTGCCTGCTACGTTGTAGCGATTCAAGTAACCGGTATGTTTGTTGAATTCCAGACGGAAGTTATCACCGTTGATAATCAGATAACGCCAGTCGTTTTCCTGAATTTGAGGAGCAACGGTGGGGGTGTTCACAACTTCCACATTCTTCAGGTCCATGGCAGGAGCCTTGTAGGGGTTCAGTACAAGTTGATCTTTGGCTACGGCATATCCGGCAGGGAGCAAACCTTCGCGGTTCTTCAGGCGATAAGTTACATTCAGCAACCATTCTTTGCATTCGCAGGTTTTGCCGATGTTCAATTTCACTTTGGCAGTCTGCTGCGGAGCTACGTTGAGGTCTTCTACACGACCGGTACGAATTACTTTACCGTTAGCAAGCAATTGCCAATCCAGATAGTAAGCGGAAAGGTCACGGAAGAAGTTTTCGTTGTACACGTTCACTTCGCCGTTCTTCAGGTCAGCGGGAGTTGTCCAGATGTCCTGGTAATAGTAACCCACTTCGTACATGTGCGGATTGGGAACACGGTCGGGACTGATCAGACCATTATCACAGAAGTTCTTGTCGGAACCGTCGTAACGGTTGAAGTCACCGCCATAAGCGTAGATAGTTACACCGTCTTTACCTTTCCAACGAACGGACTGGTCAACGAAGTCCCAGATAAAACCGCCTTGCAGGTTGGGATATTTACGGATCAGATCCCAATATTCTTTGAAACCACCCTGTGAGTTACCCATAGCGTGAGCATATTCACACTGGATAAGCGGCTTCTTGGCATCTGTACGTTGGCCATATTTTTCCATGTGCTTGTAATCAGCATACATAGGGCAGTCGATGTCGGTAAATTCGTTTCCGTGTGCCTGTTCGTATTGTACGGCACGGCTGGAATCTTCGTTCTTGATCCAACGGTAGCAAGCTTCAAAATTAGGTCCGAAGCCGGCTTCGTTACCCAATGACCAGAAAATGATGCTGGGATGGTTGAAGCCGCGTTGTACATTGCGTTGGTTACGTTCCATGTGAGCCTTGGCATAGTCGGTGCGTTTAGCCAGTGTCTTTTCACGATAACCCATACCGTGTGATTCGATATTAGCCTCAGCCACTACATACAGACCATATTGGTCGCAAAGGTCGTACCACAGGTTATCATCAGGATAGTGACAGGTACGCACAGCGTTGATATTGAATTTCTTCATGACCTGGATATCCTGGATCATGCGTTCGGGAGATACGACATAACCACCATCCGGATCAATTTCATGACGGTCGGCACCTTTGAAGAGAACGGCCTGGCCGTTTACTAATATCTGGTCACCTTTCAATTCGATCTTACGGAAGCCTACCTTTACGGGGATTACTTCGTTGCTACCTTGCAAAGTGGCACGCAGTGTATAGAGGTAAGGAGTTTCGGCTGTCCATTTATGCGGATTTTCCACATTCATCAAAATGGTACCGCTACCTTTGGCTGTTTCCGTAGCTACTGCCTTGCCGGCAGCATCGAGTAATTCCAGGTTCACATTACCACTGCCTTTCAGGTCGAGCGTCACACGCAGGGAACCATTTTTGTATGCTTCGTCCAGATCCGGAGTGATACGGATGTCCTGGATACGTTTCTTGTTGCGGGCATAGAGGTAACAATCACGTCCCACACCACTGTAACGGAAGAAGTCCTGGTCTTCCAGGTAGGTTCCATCACACCAGCGGAATACCTGGAAAGCGATGAGATTCGTTTGTCCGGGCTTCAAATAAGGAGTCAGGTCGAATTCGGCTTCGAGCTTGCTGTCTTCGCTATAACCTACATAACGGCCATTCACCCAGAGATACATATTGGAGGTTACAGAACCGAAATGAGCGATGATGTCTTTCCCTTTCCAGTCGGCGGGAACAATGATTTCACGACGGTAAGAACCTACATGATTGTTCTCTGTAGGAACTTCAGGAGGGTTGTTCTGGAACTGATTACGCCAGGCATAGCCGGTGTTTACGTAAATAGGATCGCCATAACCGTTCAATTCCCACACTGCGGGAACTTGCAGATTATTCCAGCCTTTGTCATTGAAACCTACTTTCCAGAAGTCGGTGGGACGCTGGTCGGCATTGCGTACCCAAAAGAATTTCCAGGTACCGTTCAAAGTCATGTAATTAGTAGATTGGGCTTTCTTGCCTTGCATGGCGGCATCTGCCGATTCATAGGCAAAGTAATTAGTGTGCATGGGAGCACGGTTCACGGCATTGATTTCCGGATCAAGCCACTCTTTAAAGGACTGTGCATTTGCAGTCAGAGCCAGGGCTGCAAAGAGTCCGGTAATAAGATGTTTCTTCATGGATATAAAATTATTATGTTTGTAGCGGTACGAAGAATATTTTCTGCATACCGCTACAAAGATAGGGTGAATGAACTTTTTTTAGGGTGAATAATAGTTCAAAAAAGGGGGAATAGAGTTCAAAGAGCTACAAGCTACTGTAATCTATACACTCCAAACGAACGTGGTTCAAGTTTCAGTTTCAGAGATTGCCCTTCTACCTGCACCGGACGTACACGGGGAACAATCGCTTCCTGATCCAGCGTATTTACTGTGCGCCAATTGTCATTCTGTAAGTAAGTGCAGGAACCGGCAACCAACTGACGTTTCTTCAAACCATTGAAATCGATCAGAACATCGGCAGGCTTACTACTTGCATTCACCAGTTTCAGAATGATTTCTCCGGTAGGTGCATTCAGTGCAGCTGTTGCATAGAGGCTGTCCTGCCCCGCTACTGCTTTGCCATCCATCTTCAGGCTGAGCACATCGGTACCGGCATTCATGCCGTACATCTGCTGAACGTAATAGTTCGGTGTGCGCATCATGCGCAGGTTATCGAACCAGATCAAGTCCGGATTCCACTGCCAAGCGTCTACGTGAGCAAACAACGGCGCATAAGTAGCCAGATGAACAACATCCGCATTCCGTTCCAGTCCCGTCATAAAGGCAGCTTCGGAAAGGGCGGCGAGGAAGTTGTTATCCTTCTTCGTGGAATGATCGTGTGAAGCATATTCTCCGGCGAAAACCTTCGGACCTTTGCGGTCGTAATTGTCATAGCGTGACGCATTACCAAAGAACCAATCAGGATTCATGTAGTAGTGTTCGTCCACCAGGTCTACACCGATACGCTTCATTTCGGGCCAGAGATAATCGAATTTATCACCGCTGGCACTCGGGCCGGAGCTACCTACAACCTTCACATTAGGGTATTTCGCACGGATAGCTTTTGTGAAAGCTTCGAGGCGTTCTACATAAACCTTGTCCCACTGTTCATTGCCGATACCGATCATCTTCAGATTGAAGGGTTCGGGATGTCCCATATCGGCACGCACCTTTCCCCACTTGGAAGTAACAGGGCCGTTGGCAAATTCAATCAGGTCGAGTGCATCCTGTATGTACGGATCGAGTTTATCCATCGGAACCACTTCATTGCTTTCGTACTGGCAGGAGAGTCCGCAGCTGATTACCGGAAGAGGTTCTGCACCGAGGTCTTCGCTCAACAGGAAGTATTCGAAGTAACCAAGTCCCAAAGTCTGGAAATAGTCAGGGAAGGCTTTATGTTTGAAGGTGTAATTCCAGCGGTTTTCATTCAGAGGGCGGTTTTCAACAGGACCTACGGAATTCTTCCACTGGTAACGGGTTTCAAGACTGTTACCCTCGATAATACAACCACCGGGGAAACGGAATACGCCCGGGTTAAGGTCATAAAGGGCTTGTGCCAGGTCGGTACGCAGGCCATTCTCACGTCCTTTCCAAGTATTCACAGGGAACAGGGAGATATGATCCATATCCACCGTACCCTGTGTTTCGAGGACGATACGCAGGCGGGCATGAGCATCTGTGAAAGGAGATTTCAGCACCGCTGTCAGCTTTTGCCAGTTATTGCCGCTGACTTCGATTTCTTTCTTCAACAGATTCTGTGCATTGGAGTTGACGAGCTCGATGGAGAGCTTCATCGGCTTCGCATCCGGTGTGCGGGCATAAACGGAGAAACGGTATTCTTCGCCTTGCTTCACACCGATGCCGCGGTAACCTTCATTATCCAGTCCGGCACGCAGCAAGCGGCCGTCGTTCACTACACGTACATAGTGAGGATTGCGATCAAAACAAGGATTTGCATCCTGAACGGTTACATTACCGAAAGGTACCCAACCCACGAAAGGTTGTGGAAATTCAAACGAACGGTTCTTTACCAGTTCGGCATACAGACCGCCATCGGCACCGAAGTTGATATCTTCGAAAAAGATGCCATACATTTCAGGTTGTATCTTTGCCGTCGGTTTAGAAACGTCGACGGTCATTACATGTTGTTGTGCCTGCATGCTCAAAGCAAGAGACAAAGCAAAAAGGGCAGTTAACTTTCTCATTATTATATCTTATTTTTTCTTTTCAATATTCTGATGGATACGTATCACAGTAAACGAATAAGCCGGCATTGAGTAAGAAAAGTCATTTCCTTCTACCTTGAAATCAGAAGAAGCGGGTTTAGCTCCTCTGTCTTTCGGATCACCTGTCAATATCGTTTTTGTAGCCGAAGGATTTACCAAAGTAGCTCCGTCCAGTTTCACCTGGGAAGAAACTTCCACCGGAAGCATATTCACTAACTTCACGATATAATCTCCGGTATTAACGTCTTTCACGACTGATACTCCGACACGTTTCTTCACGGCATCCCAACCATTATTCAGTTTTACCGTAGAAGACAGGTATTCGGTACCAGCGTTCTGACCATACATCTGTTGAGTATAGTAGCCTACTGTGGGTCTCACTTCCGTATTATTGAAATAGATCAAGTCCGGATTCCATTGTGTATGACCATCTTTAGCCAACAATGGAGCATAGGAAGTCATTTCTACCACATCACCGTTACGTTCTACGGCCGTCAGATAGAGAGCTTCGGCAAGCGCAGTTTCTACATTATTGGGGCGTCCCGGCAAGTGGGCGGCGTATTCGCCCAAGTAAACTTTCGCTTTGCTACGGTCGTAATGATCGTAATATTCCTGGTTATGGATCATCCAACCCGGTTCTACATAGTAATGCTCGTCTACCATTGGTACACCCAATTCGGTAGCAAGGTCCCAACCTACTTCATAATCCGTACCTTCGTAGAACGGACCGGTAGTACCAATCACGGTAACTTCAGGATGTTTTGCTTTTACGGCATCGAATATCATCTTAAAGCGTTCCACGAAGACAGGTGTAATCATGTCCTCATTACCGATACCAATGAACTTCAGATTAAACGGTTTCGGATGTCCGGCTTCCGCACGCTTCTTACCCCACACGGTTTTGCGGGCATCTCCGTTGGCATATTCTATCAGGTCGAGAACATCTTGGATGTATTGATCCATTTCTTCCATCGGCACGCCACCCTGCTGTCCCATGCAAGTCAGTTCATCCTTGGAATGGTGAGCGCAGGTACCAGAGTTCTGACAAGGTACACCGGCTGCAAGCACAGGTACGGGCTCCGCACCCATATCTTCACAGAACAAGAAGTATTCGTGGTATCCCAGACCGCGTGTCTGATGGTATCCCCAAAGATTACGAAGCGGCTTGCGGGCTTCCAACGGACCGATAGAGCCTTTCCAATCATAAATATTATCTATTCCATCGCCATGAGCCACACAACCACCGGGAAAACGTACGAAACGGGGATGCAGGTCGGCAAGCGTTTGTGCCAGATCGGCACGAAGTCCGTTCTTACGACCTTTAAAGGTCTTTTGCGGGAAGAGGGAAATCATATCCAGCGCATACTTGCTGACAGCCTGGGGAACAATGGACAGAGATGCAGCCGCCGCATCGCTTGTGGCTGTCAGGACTGCTTTCTGTTGTTTCCAATCTTTAGATGTTACATTTACGGCAGTTTGTCCTATAATAGTTCCATCTTTATCAACCAAGTTCACAAGTACCTTACCTCCTTTACCCTCAAGTACTTTACCAAAGAGTGAGAAGTCATATTTCTCGCCTTTCTTCAAGGCTATGCCATCGAAACCAGCATTCATCAATGCAGTTTGTTCAGCTGCATTCACATCGAAGACGGCATAATGGGGATTATTAGGATGAATAGGATTCTCCGTTGCAATGCTCAATGTAGCATCACTGCCCTGAACACTCCAGGAATGAGTACTATTCCAGTTCTGATCGTTACCACGGTCGGTCGGGGTATATTCAAAGTCGCGATTCTGAATTAGTTCAGCATACAAGCCGCCGTCAGCTCCATAGTTGATATCCTCAAAGAAAATACCAATCAGATGCTTGCTGATTTCTTTCGCCTGACCTGCATTCACCTGAATAGTAGCCTCTACTGGCTTGAGGTTGGCAAAACGTACAGGGTCTTGCTCGGTACGCTCGGCATTCAGTGACTGGCGGTATTTCTTATGTTCGGCATAGCGAATGATCTGCTGCACGGTAGTATAGGGAACTTCCTGCACCCAGCCTTCTTCTTTGGAACCATTCACCAATACCTTCTTCTGAGTGGTGGGGTACACATCTTTGGGTTCATACTTGCTACGTTCTTCGGGAGAGAAATAACTCTGTGCTTCCCACTTCTGCAAGTCGGGAGAGGTTACATAGGCAAGTGCCTGACCAGTATTCGTAGCTTCCCAGATGCAATGCCATTTGCCATCGGCACGGGTTTGCATCAAATGGGGCTTGAACATAGTCTTTGCCCGTCCCCACGGACCGAAGTCGGAATTCACATAGGCAAATCCATCGGCCACGCTAAACCACTTCTCTCCGTCGGGACTCCAGGCAAACTTCAGGCCGCTGCGTCCATCACGGTTCGAATAGGAAAAGAGGTACACCTGATTCGGTTCATTCGTCACGCCCTCCACCTTTGCCTGCACAGGGAAGACAAAAGACAGAAGTAAACATACACTTAAAAATGTAATCAATCTGTTCATGGTATTATTTATCGGGTTATTTGTTTTTCCAATACTTTCTCAGCTTCTCAGCCTCTTTCTTAGTGATGTGGATTACTGCTCCATGTTTCGGTGAAGAAAAGTTAGTCGCCTTCATCACGCCCTCGTTGAAACGTCCCAGATCTTTAAAGTTCACAAAGTCAGTGGTTTCACTGAAACCGAAATTATGAGGATTGATACCATAGATGTCATACATTACCACCCATTTGTCTTCGCCAATGCGCTTCCACATGTTAGGAGCTTCGCAGGCTTTCGGTTCCGGGTCTACCCATTCCGGCAGATAAGCATATCCACGGTTGATATATTTCGAAACAGCTTGTTTGATACCCGGTGTTCCGTCGTGAGCTACGTAGAACATGTGATACTTATCACCTACTTTCGTGATATCGGCATCGATAGCTGATTTGGTTGCATCAGGATATTGGAACAATAAGCGGGGTTCTGTTTCCAGACCGTCGAAGTCTTCGTTTACATAAGCATAGTACAACATATTCCGTGCATTGCCCATGCGCATGGTGAAGTAGATCATTATTCTGCCTGCATGCTCATCGTAGACCAGTTCAGGTGCCCAGGCACAACCGATCTCATCATATCCGGGGAAAGTCTTGTCAATACGAACCACATGGTGTGTCCAGTTTACAAGGTCTTTTGATTTCATCAGGACAAAACCACGGTTGTTGCCCCAGCCATATTTGGCTCCATCACGCTCCCACTCGGTGTTGCGCAGACCTTTCTGCTGGGCAAAGATATGCAGGTCAGTCATGGCAATATAGAAAGTACCGTCCGGTGCACGATAGATATGCGGGTCACGGATACCTTTCTGTTCGGCAATCGTATCACCGGCGATAATGGGCTGACCGTTATTTACATCCGTAAATGTATATCCGTCATCGCTGACTGCGAAATATAAACTATGTGTATCGTCTTTGAAATAGGTAAACAGGTAAGCTCCCATTTCCTTCTCATTCGTTTTCCAGTCCTGAACCAGTACCGCGCCACCTTGCGGTTGGAGGGTCAGTTGAAGTTTACCGTCAGCTTTCAGTTTCAGAGTTTGCAACTGGGGTTGCAGTTCTTTATCATCATTATAGAATGAGAGAGTCTCTCCGGCCAGCATAGGTAATTCGAGTTTCAACTTCAGCACTTCTTTTGTACCGTTAACGGCAGCTACATACCACTGTTTGCCGTGACGACGTGCAACAACTGCATATTTTCCGGGATAACCATCAATAAAACGTGTTTCATCCCACGTAGTAGGCACTTGTTTCATAAAGTCCAAACAAACCTGCGGGGCATCTGTCAGGTTGTTGGGTGCCAAAGCATAATTCTGAATAGGATTCTGGAACAACACAGCCGTTGACAACTGGAATACATCCGTCGTGCGTCGGGTAGTTCCACCATTGTTCCCCCGGTTCAAACGCTTGTTCAGGAAAGTACCGCCAAATTCCATACAGCCTACCGAATTACGGATAAAAGGATGCAGACAGGCATTGAAAGCCTCTTCGTCACAGAAGTGCTGGCCGAAAATCAGATTCTCGGAAGCCAGTACCGCTTCGCTGCCTACATAGTTGGGATACATCCGCTCCCATCCGCGAGGCACTGTACAGCCGTGGAAGATTACCATCAGACCATGATCGTCAGCATCACTCAGAATACCTTCGTACAAACGCATGGTTTCCTGTTTGTCTCCACCGAAAAAGTCGACTTTGATACCTTTCACACCCTGCTCCTGAAGCCATTTCATTTCACGCTTGCGGATAATCGGATCATCCATCTTATTGACGGGACCTTGCTCGATATCATTCCAGTAACCGCTTGAACTGTACCACAAGAATACATCCACTCCTTTACCTTGTGCATAGTCGATGAGGGATTCCATACGCTTATGGCCGATCTTCGTATCCCACCAGTTATCAATCAATACATATTCATAGCCCATTGCAGCAGCCAGATCAACATAACGCACCTGGTCATCATAATTGATACTGCCGTCCTGCCAGAGTATCCAGCTCCAGGTTCCACGTCCCATCTGATAATCATGTTCCGTCTCATACAACGGTTCCACTACATCCCAGATAACAGTGGTTTCTACAATAGGTTTCAATGTTTCACCTACCGTAATCGTACGCCAAGGGGTAGAACCCGGTAAAGCGAAAGCGGGGGCAACTGTTCCGTTACCATTATTCTCTTCAGCCATCGGGAAAGCTACCGTATACAGATTTCCTTCTGTCACATCGCTCAGGCGCGAACCGCAATAGCGGCTGTCTACTCCCGTCTCACTGACAAGTACCCAGCCATTATCTCCTACGCGGAACAGGCAGGGGAAAGTATATCCGTGGCCGTATTGTGAACGGACATCCATCGGGGCATCTGCCTTATATTCTTCTTCATAACTCGGTTTTGTCCGCTTCCAGCCTATCATGGCGTCACTTTGCGGACACATGAAGGTAGTAGTCTGTTCAGGAAAACGGAAGCCGGTCGCTTCGCTGTTCACAACAAGGCTTCCCCGTTCGCCCTGACGGGGCAACGTATAGCGGAAAGCAACGTCATTATTGCTCACACGGAAGATTACGTCCATCTTCTGCCCTTTTGCATTGGCAAAAGCACATACCAATTCATTGGCCTGATAGTGTATCTTGGAAGCTTTGATACGCGATTGCATGTAAACGGTATCAATTTTCCTTTCTTTATGCCCGGTCAGTTTCATTGCTTTCGCGAAATCTCCCACATTGGTCTCCAGACCCAACGGAGATGATTCCAACATCTGTTTTCCGTTATAGGTGAGAGAATACGATGCTTCCTTCCCTTCCGGGCACGAAACTGTTAGTTGTAATTTACCGTCAGGTCCGCTGACGGTTACATTCTGTGCTGTCAGCGGCAAGGCTACCGCCATACATAAAAAAGCTAATCCCTTCAGTTTGTTTCTCATGATCAAATAATGTTTCTCTGGTATTTTAATAGTCATATAATTAAAGGGTTGGCACTACCGGCTTTATGGTTCCGTCCGCATTGAATTCCATGCGATCAATGCACACCTCGCGGTGCACGCCCGGACCATCTTTCAGGAAGTTCTTATTAATACGATGGTAAACGATATACCACTCATCCGTACCCGGAATTTGTAGCACTGCATTGTGTGCAGGACCGTAGATTTGTTTCTCCGGATTCTGAATCAGTACAATCGGATCTTTAGCGACCTCAATAGGTCCCAGCGGCGATTTAGATGTACCGTAAGCCACATGATAGTTGGGTGAACCGGTGTCATCTACCGACCACATAAAATAATAAAGTCCGTTACGATAAAATACATAAGGAGCTTCGCGGAATGCATAATCCTGCAAGGTTCCTCCTTCGGGAGTCATTACCGTAAGTGTTTTCTTCTTGATGGAAATCATATCTTTATTCAGTTCGGCGCCGGCCATGTAGCCATTACCCCAATACAGATAGGGTTTACCGGATACGGGATCGGTAAAGACATCCACGTCTATCTGCTGTCCGTGTCCTACAGGAGAGTCTGTAATGATGGGCTGTCCCAGATCGGTAAACGGTCCGGTAGGTGAGTCGGCCATTGCTACGCCGATTTGCTTTCCTCCGCCTTTGGCAGGATTGCCGCTATAATAAAAGAAGTACTTGTATTCTCCCTTGATGAGTTTTTCTTCAATACACGGTGCCCAGGCATTCCCATTCGCCCAAGGTACCTGTTCGGATTTCAAATCCAGCATAACGCCTTCATAGTTCCAGTTCTTCAGGTCGGTTGAAGAGAAAACAGTGAAGTACCATCCGCCCCAGCCGGGTTGTCCGTCTGTTGTGGAATAGATATAATATTTCTTTGTCTTGTTTGAATATAAGATTTCAGGGTCGGCATGGAATCCGGGCAATACAGGGTTGTTCGGTATTGCACCCAATTCGGCAGGCTTACCCCATTTATCCGTGATACGGATCAATTCATCGCGCGTGATAGGAATAATCGTTCCGTGGCGGGGATGGAAATTCATCTTCACTTCACTGTCTATCACTTTGAAGTTCTTCAGGTCGGTAGTTTCCGTAAACTGATATTTGCCTTTCATGTATACATCATACATTAATATATACTTATCCTGATTTATCAGTTTAAATGTACCGGCTCCTTCTACAGCGTCCTTTGTTTGCTGCTTGTAGTCCGGTTCTTCTTCCCATTGGCCGGAAGTCAGTGAACGGGTGGTTGCCACTTTAATGCCGTTTCCATGTCCCTCTGTCTTATAGAACAGGTGGAAAACGCCATCTTTATAGACAATATCCCCGTCGATACATGATTTCTTATTCTCCGGAATGAAGAGTGGCTTCGGTTCACCAATCAGATCTGTAAAGTCATCATTGGCGTATGCATAGTAGATGATATCGGCTCCACCGGCATACTGCATAGACCAGTACACCATATATTTTCCGGCTTCAGGATCAAAAACCGTCTGTGGTGCCCAAACACGTTTCAGCTTTTCCTGTCCTTTATAACGTTTCTGCATGTTGATGATGGAATGCGTCCAGTTTACAAGGTCATTGGACTTCAGCAGCACCATTGCACGGTTCGAATCCCAACCATTGTCAGATACCATATCTGTCACCACCATATAAAAGGTATGACCGTCCTGGCTTCTCAGGATATGCGGGTCGCGCACACCACCGGTCGAACTGATTACTTTTGAATCAAGAACGGGCTTGCCGTCATTCAGTGCCCAATATGTATATCCGTCCATACTTACGGCATAACATACAGCTTCTTCACTGATGTGGTTACCTGTAAAGTAGGTAAACAAATAAGCCACATAATCTTTTTCAACGATAGGATGTTGTTGGGAAAAAGAAGGCAATGTCATTGCCAACATTAAACTAATAGCAACTGCAAAATGTCTCATAGTGTTCCTCATAAAATTCACGTTAGTTATTGGGTGTCAAAAATACACATAAAAAAGGGAATATACTACCACGAATCATGCAAAAAGGGAATAATTTTGTGTCATTTCATTAAAAAACAAAGATTTACCCACTTATCTATAACAAAAATGGAGTTTGCCGGCAGAACAAACTCCATTTCGTATTTCAATTAAAAACGAATGTTCAATCCAAGAAACGTACCATTTCACAAGCAGCCAATAAGAATGCTCCCACTCCAAAATTGGCAGTCGAGTTGGCATCTACTACCTGACCCGGAATTGCCTTTTCTCCGATAGGTTGCACATAACCGATACGTCCATCCGGTTGCAAAGCAACAGTCGTCAGATACTTCCAGGCTTTTTCTACTACAGGCTGATAAGTAGCCTTATCCAAAAAGCCGTTATTCATGCCCCACAGCAGGCCATAGGTAAAGAAAGCAGTGCCACTGGTTTCTGGTCCGGGTGCATGCTCCGGATCAAGCAGGCTGCGTGTCCAGTATCCTTCCGGTTGCTGGCAGGCAGCTACAGCTTTTGCCATTGTCTGGAAACGATCTATATATTCCTGGCGGTATTTATCTGTTTCAGGTAAATCCTTCAAGACTTTAGCCAATGCTGCAAGCACCCAGCCGTCTCCGCGTGCCCAAAAGTCTTTCTTGCCGTTCGCACTCTTATGCTTGGGATAGATATATTTCCCGTCACGGTAGTATAGGGCATCTTCGGGATCATACATCAAGCTATCGGCAAATACCCAATATTCATGCAATTTTTCCAGATAAAGCGGATTACCGGTTATCTTATATAGTTTAGTCATAACGGGCATCACCATATAGAGTCCATCAGCCCACCACCAATAATCGTTCTTATCCGTACTCATCTGATATTCCATCACTTCGCGGGCACGAGCTATTTTCTGCGAATCCGGCTTCAGGTTATATAAGTCGGCATAGGTCTGAAAGCAAGTCTGATAGTCACCAAAAAGTACGTAATCATCACTTTCACCGTAACTATACTTCCACTCAGCCCTATTGTCCGATTTGGCTCCTTTCCATTCATTATGTTCGGCCCATGCTTTGGAGTAGTCCATGAACTTCGAATCACCGGTAAGGAAGAATGCCTCCATATTACCTGTATGATAGGCGGCATTGTCCCAGAATGAACGTCCATGCTTCGGATTCTGTTCCTGCCAATAGTTATTCACTTTATAAATGATATCCACAACTTCTTTAGCCTCATCTTTCGGAGCGGCACAAGCAGACAGTCCACTCAAACAGAAAGCCAAAAGTATCACATTTCCCAAAAACGTTTTCATATATTTTTCTTTTTTTACTTAATTACTATACCATTCATTATTATTCATAAAGGAAGACAAATTCATTTCCATTAAACTCCTCCTTATGATTGTATTCCGGAATGAATCTTATTCAGTCGTATACTGAATGCCATTCAGTCCTATACTTAACCCTATTCAGTCGTATACTCATTATTCCCCCTCCCAGAAAGTATTCCGAGCAGGGATTAAAGAGAATCCGCCACTATGATAAATTATATATACATCAGAGTTAATTATTCACTTCCAGCACATATACCGGTTGAGGAGCAAATTCAACCATACGTTCACCATCACCTTGTTTAGTATGCTGCACAAAGAGATGGAGCCGGCGTTTCTGCTTCCATAGTTCCGTGTCATGTGAGGGTTCCCAGGCGTCTACTGCAAAGTCTGTCAGGTCCGTAAAGGTCCATTTACCAGTTCCCACAGCCTGAGCATGTGCCATCGACACTCTACTTCCCCGTTCTTCATCACGGAAGATGTAGAATATCTCACCACCTTCCACTACAATACGCGGACGGGCAATTGGAATCATCTTGGTACCACCGCCTTTCAGAGAAAAAGGAGTATGACGATCGGAAACCTGGCGGTTCTGCCACATTTGTCCATCGTACCACACAATACGGTATTGCGGAACATCACTATCAGGATCGCGCCAATACGTGGCAATGTAAGGATTACCACTTGCATCCGCACTCATACTGGTCTGGTTGATGAGTTCTGAGTTTTGTGGAATGCGGCAGGCATACTCTGCATTATTGTAACGAATAGGCAAATCATATTTCTTGCCATTCGCCTTATACCACGTCACACCGTTATCATAGGAGCGGGCATAACAAAGATCATGATTAGTCTCCACATGCCATGTTTCGCGCCATACCCACGACAGGTGTATGGTTCCCTGCTCATCTACATAGAGTTGCCAGTAGGCATTCCGCTGGTCTTCACCATCTATCAGGACATCTTGTACGCGATACCACTTTTTCTCTTTCACAGAATAGCGGTTCATCACCAGATTTCCCCTGCCGGAAGAACCGGAACGATAAACAAACAACAGATCGCCTCCATTCAACGGATAGAACTCCGGATAAGTCACATTTCCCTCATCCACTCCGGTCATAGGCTCTTTATCACCCAGTTCCAGAGAATACGGAGCAGTGCTGCGACAATAATTCAGTTTATGTCCGTGATGGTCAAATGACAGATGCAAATAACCATCTCCGTCCAGCATCATACTGATTATATTATGGGCATCCTTTACATTTCCCTTGTATTGCGTCCGTTGTAACGTCCATTGGTCAGAGTCCAACTTCCGTTTGCCGAGCACCAGATAACCGTCCCCGTCATAATAACTTATATACTGTTCATCTCCTTGTGTCACAAGCGAGTTGTTTCTGAATACAGTCGTATTGACCGACGTTTGGCTATATCCGTTCCCCACTTCCACAAGCCGGGACTGTTGTGCCCGGAGAGCGGAAAACATCAGGAGAATCAGAAAGAAAAAAAGAATGCGTTTATTCATAATTATTATTCGTAATATGCGTGATCTTTCGGGAAATCTTCTCCTCCCCATGCTTTCTTCGATGTCCAGGGCTGTGGTGCATCTGTCCAGAAGGGATCATCAGCAGCCAAACCTAATGGCAAGAAAGCAAGCGAAGCCAGATAAAGACTACCATTATTGGTATACCAGTCTGAAATATTGGGTTGAGAACCATTAAAGCCTAATGTCAGATAACCTTCCGCATTGAAATTGCGGTTATCACCGAACATGCGTTGAATAACAGCCGTCATTGCCGCACGCACCTGTCCGGCAGGCAATTCTTTCGGTAGCCAGCCACGTAATGACAACAAGGCAAGCGGCTGTAGTACACCGGTACGATAAGTAATTGAACGACCAAATACGGGGAAAGCACCTTCGGGAGAAACAAAGCGTTCCAATATCATACCGAAACGCTGCATACGCTTCAAAGCTTTCGGGAAGTTTCCGCCTTTCACATTCCAGATGTTTCTTTTTCCTCCATCCGTCATCACGTCAAGGCATTCCACATACATGGGGTGAAGCACAAAACTGTTATAATAGTCAAATGCAAAATCTTCTCCGTCACTGTACCAACCATCGCCCACATACCACTCGTCTACTTTACGTAAAGCAGAAGTTATACGATAGTAATCGGTTTGGGCACCTGCCTTTTTCAGGAAGCATTCAACAGTTGAAGAGAATAACAACCAATTCGTATATGGGGGATCTACCCGGCGTAATTGTTGGAATTCAGCAATATATCGCTGCTTTGTCAAATCATCCAATGGAACCCATAAGGCATCATATCCACGCAAAAAGCTTTCAGCTATATAAGCAGCATCTACGAGAGGTTGTCCTTCCTTGCGCCATAGCAGGTAATCTTTACTTTCCGGGTCCACTGATTGGGCATAACTCTTCAATGCCCACTCACGCAATTGTTTGCGCTGCTGACCTTCTGCCGTGTCATCATCAGGCAATGACAACCACGGAGCCAGTCCGGCCATCAACCTGCCGAAGCATTCCATATAAGTCACTCGTTTATCACGGCCATCCCATGTAGGACTTAACTCTACCAGCATATTTTCCTGCAATTTACCTTCGCTCATATTGCTCAGTACAGGTGCAGCCATCTGATAGAGAATGCCTGTCCATAATTCACGATCAGTCTTTACTTTTTCAGGTTTCTTTTTAGCCGATACATTAAGAGGTATCAGCAATGCTACGGTCAATAGTAGCCAAAGATATTTTCTTGTTTTCATGATATTCTATATAAGTTGTTTTTCATTGTTGCAAATATATCCGTTTCATAAGAAAACGAACTACTACAAATATTGCAAAAGAGGATATTTATCGGTCATTTCCGTTATAAAATGCATAGTTTTCAGGAAAATCAGGTCTTTTCCATCTTTTCTATTGCTTCTGATATACCCGTACATAGTCTATTTCATAGCGCATGGGGATTCCCTTATCATCAATCTCTCCACCGTTTATGCCACCAAGAGCCAAGTTCAACAAAAGATATTGAGGCTTGCGGAAAGGATTTGTACCCATCCCAATCGTTCCGTTTATAGTTTCGCTCAAAGGTATTTCATTCAGTAATTCATCATCCAGATAGAGTTTAATTGCAGTTTCATCCCAATCCATACGCCAGACATGAAATTTATCTGCCCATTGGGAATCTTTATCCGTAAAATGAGTAAAAGGGATTGCTTTACTTTTCCATTTTGCACTCCATTGCCGGTCAGTTCCCCAGGCAGCATTTGCCAGAATATGCGGTTCACCTTTAATACGATAGTATTCCATGATGTCAATTTCACCACACGAAGGCCACTCCATACCGCTGCCCAATGTCCAGATAGCAGGCCATGCCCCTCCACTTACAGGAATCTTGGCGCGAACTTCAAATCTGCCATAAAGAAATTCTTTCTTACCGGAAGTAGTGATGCACGAGGAAGTGTACTCGATAAACTCCCGCTTCTTCCGCCAGTCGTTACTTCCGGCCTGGTACCAGGGATTTCTACGTCCTTCCTCTTTTCGCACTTCGATAATCAGCTTTCCATTCTTGCAGTAAGCGTTGCCTTCCTGATACCACTGGGCTTCTTCATTACGTGCAAAACCATTATCATAACTCCACACAGCCGTATCCGGAAGACCGTCTGCGTTGAACTCATCACTCCACACTAATTGCCACTCCGATTGGCCGGACAGACCTACCGGAATAAGCAAAAATAGCAGGAACAGACTTCTTGTTACTATTTTCATTCAAGTTCACATTTTACAGATTTATACTACCGATTCTTATAGAAGATACGAATATAAGAAAATTACCACTTATCCAACCATTCAATAAACGGAATTCCTTTTTCATCAAATCGGATAGGCAACCAGATATAACGTGAATCTTCCAGACTGCTTGGGCGCCACATGTCCGCCATAAACATGTACCCACCATCTTTTAATGGCAATATATAGGTACTTTGTCCGCCAAAAGTAATACTCGCATTTTTCCCTACACAAGGATTGGGTAACTGAGACCACTCTCCTAAAATGGAAGAAGCAGTCATAAGTCTGGCTTCGTTAGGTTTCCAACCAGTACATCCTGACGCTACCATCCAATAAGTCCCATCTTTCTTGAATATAGCCGGTGCTTCGTTGTGTCCACCGGGAAATATACGGATATATTTTCCTGTATGGCTAAGATAGTCATCGGACAATTCTGCAATTTGAAGCGTTAAATTCTCCTCAGAAGAATAAATATGATAAGCTTTACCGTCCTCATCAACAAACAAAGTCATATCACGAGACATCTGCCCACTTTCCAAATCACGTTTCACAAACATTCCTTTGTTTATTGCTTCACGCCACTCCGGAGTCCACCATTCATACTCATTCGGGTTCCATGTGAGCTTCTGTTCCTCCAGTGTCATGTTCATCGGATAAACGCCCGGATTTATACGTCCGGAACGGATAAACGTGTAAGGCCCTACCGGGGTATCACTTATGGCAACTCCTGCACGTGCAGGTCCATATCCCTTTCCTTTCAGTTCCAGATGAAACCACATGACGAACTTCCCGGTCTTTTGATTATAGATTACTTTGGGTCGCTCAATGATACAACCTTTTTCTATATCACTTCCAACCTCATCAGATACAGCTAAAGCCATGCCTTCATACTTCCAGTTACGTAAATCCGCAGACGAGTAACATGTTACCCCTACTTGAGTTGTAAAACCAGAGGAAGGTCGATGTTCTCCATACCAGTAATATTTTCCCTTATGGAAAATAATACCACCACCATGGGCATTAATTACATTTCCATCCGTATCTTTCCAAACTTCACCGGAAACAATATCTTGGTTACCTATTGAATTTATCTGTCCCCAAAGAACTGTCTGGAAAAACAAGCAAAGAAATAAATAAAGCCCTATTACTTTTATTTTCTTACTCATACTTCTTACCTTTAAAGAAAAGGCGAGGCTAACCTTTCACGAGGAAAGGTTGCCTCGCCTAACTAAGAACAAAACCTACCGAAAACTAAAAGTATCTTTTAATTTGTCTTCTCTTCATCAGCTACAGCTTCCTCCCAATTAGTAAACATCGGCACTGAAGCATCGTAACCATCATAACCATAGTTCTGACGAAGTGTAGCACCGATATTAGCGATGATAGCAGAATTAGGTACAGGCCAGAAAAGGTTACGTTTATCAACTTGATAATTTAGTTCTTTACCAGAGAATATTGGCCCACGATTAAAGATGCTGTAACGCGTACAACGCTTAAACCAATAGCTACCACCATTCAAATCTGTACCGGTCTGTTTATCCCAAGTAGCCAAATCGTAAGTTTCACCCCACTCATCAGGCTGACCGCTACGAGCTAAGCACCATGAGATACGAGTCAATTCAGGCTGACGCCATTCTTCCAGATAAAGTTCACGGGCACGTTCATCAGTAATGTCACCGATGGTAACCGTAGTAAACATCTTCTTAGCATTAGCACGACGACGAACAGCATTTACATCCTCAGCTGCACCGGTTGTGTTGCCTTGATAGAATTTAGCTTCCGCACGAAGTAGATAAGTCTCTGCAAGACGGAATAAATAGAGATCGCCATTGGAACAGGAAGTGCCTTTTGTAGCCCCATTGAACTGATTGGCATTCATATTTTCCTCAGCCGCAGCATCCTTAATATAAACCTTATATAAAGGAGTAGGATACCAGCTACGAATAGTATCAGAACAAAGCAATTGCCCCTTTGTAATAATAGGTTTACCTTTATCATCTACGCCCCAATCTTCCGGTGCATAGAGCGTCATATTCTGACCATAGAAGTCCGATGCCGGATTGTTGTACTTGAGGTCTTCCATTTCCACCCAATTACCTGCAGCACGGTTGTGACGCAAGTCTTGTGTATCCTCCTCACCGTCATAGCGCCAGATGGTCTTGTTGTAATGGTATGAAGTACGGAAGCAACCGATACCACGTCCCAAAGCACGTACCCAATCCAACTCCTCGTTATACTTGCCATCGTTGCGTGAATAGTTGTATGTAGGCGAACTTAAATTGTGGGGGTCCCTGATAATACTATTGGACCAGTGTACACACATGGCACGCATCAGCGGATAATTTATCCAACTCTGACTATGAAAGTTCAGAATGGGCATAATGGTTTCTTTATTTTCAGCAATAGACACATTTTCGCCACGGTGAAGATCCCATACCACATTGCGCTCTACGGGCCAAGTAGTATTATTACCTGTAACTGACGTACCAAACGGAGCATCCATCAACTTCAAGCCATGGTTATTGATCAAGTCGGTAGCCATATCTTCCGCTTTCTTATACTCACCCGTTACAAGATAACATTTGATAAGCAGTTGCATACAAGCTTCCTGATTCACCGTCCCCATATAAGACATTTCTTTTTGAGCCGGTACGTTCTGAATGGCAAATTCCAAATCGTGTACCAACATCTGGAAAATGGCATCCTTGCTTGTAGATTTATAGTTTTGCTTAGGCACCTCAATAATTTTCGTCACCAAAGGTATGTCACCGAACAGCAATGCTTGATGATAGTAACCGTAAGCGCGATGGAAGTAAGCACGTCCCTTATACTCGTTGCGTACCTTTTCATCCAGTCCTGCCACCTGATCTACATACGAAAGCACAGTATTTGCAAATTTAATGCTGGTCCAGCCACGGTCCCAAAAACGACTCATGGCATTCTCGTCGCCACCGCCCTTCATACCGTCAGTCGGCGTAATCTTGTTGGCAAAGTCATCCATAACAAAATTCGCATCCGTCTTTGCATATAAGCCTATGTCGGTCATAAAGTAGAGCGAAGCTATCGGAAGTACGTTTCCGTTGCCATCCATCAACATTTCTTTCAGTCCCAAGTCGCACATGGCCATTGCCGAACGCAAACCGGACTCCGTAGTATATGTATTTCCCGGGTTATAAAATGATAAGGGGTCTTGTTCCAAGAAGCTGTCCGAGCAACTTGCCAGCATGGCTACCGAAGCCAGCACCATACATCCCTTTGCTAATTTATTCATCTTTTTCATATTTGTCTTTCAGTTATTAGAGTGTTATATTCAAACCAAAGTTAAAGGTACGGTTAGCCAGACCACCGGTTTCGGGGTCACCATATTCCCAGCCGGAAATGGTGCAAACATTCTTGATGCTTGCCGTCACACGAATCTTATCCATCATGTACTTCTTTGTCCACTTCTGAGGTAGGGTATAGCCAATGGTGATGTCATCCAGACGGACAAAGCTACGGTTGTACAACTTATTTACACCGGATGCCAAGCCTGTATTAGGACCAGCCGCATTCAGACGGCAGTAATCATTAGTCGGGTTTTCAGGCGTCCAGTATTTCTTCTCAGGCATATTGAAAGCATTTGTCACCTGAGAACCACCGTTGTCTTGATTCAGCCAGTACCCCTCCGTGCTCTTATGTCCCATATAAGAATAGAGTGAGAAGGAGAAAGTGAAGTCCTTCCAGAATGTGAAATCATTACGCAAATTCCAATAAATAGGAGGAGTCGTAGTGCCCAAGTAATCCTTATCCTTATCGTTGTAAACCGGCACGCGTGTACCATCTTCCAGAATTTTGTCATCTTCCGTATAACGGTTCACCACTTTCGGATCACCCGGTTTCTGACCTACCAAGGCCGCCGCAGCAATATCTTCGGGAGTGTTCTGCCAAACACCGTTAGTTTCGTAATACCAGATGGCTCCAATAGGCTGTCCGATGAACCAACCCTTGCCATTATCAGCAGAGGGATCGTCACGTTCCACTCCATTCTCATCATAGTCATAATAGATATGGTTGATACGGTTCTTGTTAATGGAGAAGCCAGCAGAAGTATTCCATGTAAAGTCTTTCGTCTCGATATTGGTAGAGTTCAAGGCAATCTCAAAACCTTGGTTCTGCACTTCACCCAAGTTAGCAGTAATGTTGCTGAAACCAGAGAAGTTCGGCAGACGCTGATTCATAATCATGTCGGTAGTCTTCTTGAAGTAATAGTCCATCGTACCAGTCAGACGTCCACCCAGTACAGAGAAATCCATTCCGACATTCCAAGACGTCGTCTTTTCCCATTGCAGGTTAGGAGCAGCCAGACGGTCCATATACAAAGGATTAACCACGGTTGCAGTACCATTATTGACATACACCATACCGGTACCTCCCAGATTTAGGTTAGCCAACGTTTTGTACACGTCACCGAAATCACGGTTACCGTTGGTACCCCACGACAAACGCAGCTTAAACATATCCAACCACTTCTGCGTGCTTTTCATGAACTTCTCGTTCGAAACAGTCCAACCTAAACCTACCGAACCAAAGTTACCCCAAGGATTCTTGGCACCGAAACCTGCGTAACCATCGCGGCGGAACGTTCCGGTAAACATATAGCGATCATTGTAGCTATAGAACAAACGACCCAGATAAGAAGCGGCTGTATAGTGCGTATCGTTGGTAGCGAAAGAACTCTGCTCCTTATTAGCACCACCGGTATAGTGGAAGCCCAGTGCATCACTCGGTGTAATGTTACGGGCATTGATTTTGTCGTTCCAAGTGCGATGTTCTTCGGCTTCTTGTACTAAAGTCACTGTAAAATGATGGGTATCGGCAAAAGTACGATCCCAAGTGATAGTATTGTTCAAGTTCCAGTCAAAGTTCTTGGACCATTCACGGTTCACACCACGGTCAGCTGCCGAAGAATTGGGTAGGTCGGCCGACATAAAATAACGGTCATAGAACCACTGATAACGCGGAGCGATGTTAAACTGGTAAGTAAAGCCCAGAGGCAATGTAATCTTGGCATTGAATATAGTGTTCAATACTGTATATCCTTTTTCCAAATCGTAGTATTGACGGTCAAAGTAGTAGTTGTAACCGCCATTGGTGGGTAATCCACTCATTGGATATTGCTGATAACCACCATTTTCGTCATACATAGAAGAGTACGGAGAGTTGCGCAACATATTAGCATCCCAGTAGTTGCTACCCAACGATACCTGCACATCACCGTCGGAACGATCCTGGAAGTTCACATTTGCGCCTACTTCCAACCAATCGGTAATCTTGGCACTGATCTTCATGTTCGAACGGAAAGCATGGTATTCATTACCTTGCACGGCACCTTCATTATCTACGTAACCAACAGACAAATAGTAGTTGATTCTATCGGTAGCACCTGAAATGCTGGCATTATAATCTTGATTGATACCTGTGCGGAAAGTTGAGTCGTACCAGTCAAAGGTGTTGCCGGCCAAGAAATTATTATATACCAACGGAGAAGTATCCATTGTCAAACGACGTGCGAACAAGCTAAGTGCAGACTCACCGTCAGAAAGTCCTAAACCGCTAAAACCGACAGTAGAAGCCCAAGCATTTTGTTCTGCCGCCGACATGTTCGCCGGATTATCGTAATACCCTTGCGGATAGGCAATTTCATATATTGCATTGCCTTTTTCGTCTTTTCTACCTGTATCAGCCTTTGCATTGTAGTAACCATAAAGTCCATTCTCACCTTGTGCATACGTATTCGCCATCTTATACCAGTCCTGACGATAACGCAGGTAACCGCTAGCATTGTAATAGTCACGATAAGCCGACTTTCTATTGACAGCCAAGTTAGCACTTACGTTGATGACCGGCTTGCCTTGTTTACCTTTCTTAGTAGTAATGATAATAACACCGGCAGCAGCTTTGGCACCATAAATAGCAGCAGAAGAAGCATCTTTCAATACGTCAATCTGACCGATATCATCCGGATTGATTTCTGAGAGTTCACCATAGAAAGCCATACCATCCAGTACAATCATCGGTTTGGCATCCGTACCCAATGAGTTCTTACCACGCAATGAAATAGATGCATCGCTACCTTTTGCAGAAGCATCGTAACCAATCTGCAAACCAGGAGTACCACGTAACACATCTTGTACAGATGCAGGATTCGAGTCAGCTATTTTACTGGGATTGATCTGTACAACCGATCCTGTAAGGTCTTTCTTACGCATCGTACCGTAACCAACTACCACTACCTCATCCAGCATCTCAGTGTCCTCTTGCAACGTCACTTTCACTGTTCTCTGTCCCTTCAAAGGAATTTCTACTGTTTTGTAGCCCACAAAACTTATTACCAGCGTAGCATTCTGTTTTACTTTCAAAGAGAAATTACCATCAATATCGGTAATACATCCATTGGAAGGTACGCCTTTTTCAACCACACTGGCACCAATTACAGGACCCATTGCGTCCTCCACTGTACCAGTTACCGTAACATTAGGATTTTGAGCGCTCAGAAACGAGACGTTCATCATAAGAGCCATACAGATCATTAAGGTAGAGAGTACCTTATTCAACCTTGCCCCAGAGGAAATCTTTAGTTTTTCCATCGTATGAATTTTAAGATTAAAAAATAACTTAACACACTATGTGATAATAGAGCTGCATGCTTAGCTCCAGGATCACATTGCAAATCTATGGACATTCACAGAGCAAAGCCCTTACAAATGTTCCATTCATGTTTAGTTTTGGTGCATGAAACAAAATCCTACATAAGTTGGAACATTCTTCAACATATTATGTAGGATATAAAAAACATTAACAGGATAAATCTTATTCTCCCTCAATAGTTCCACCCGAAGTGAAACGTTCCATATACTCGGAGGGCTGCATACCGATTTCTTTTTTGAAACTACTACTGAAGTAACGCGGGTCATTATATCCCACTGCATACGCCAATTCTGAAATGCGGATGTGTTTCTTTTCTTCCATGATCCGGCAAGCTGCTTTCATACGTATATTACGGATGAATGAAACATAAGTCAGCCCGGTTAGCGACTTCAACTTGCGGAAGAAGGTGGATTTGGTGGTATGCATCTCTTCCAAAAAACGGGTCTGATCAAAGTTCGGATCATCCAGATGGCGATTCACACAGTCAATAGCACGTTGCAGGAAATCTTCGTCAATGCTGGTATAATTCAATTCTTTTGCTTCGAACACCAGCTGCTTCTTGAAGTCTTTCATCACACGCTCACGAGATTTGAGTAAGTTACCAATACGTGCATGTAGTATGCTCAGGTTAAACGGCTTTGCAATAAATGCGTCCGCACCCGATTCATAGGCTTCTACACGATCTTCTTCTTTACTCTTCGCAGTGAGTAAAATTAAAGGTATATGGGAAGTATCAAAATTACCTTTTACTGCTTTACAAAACTCAATGCCGTCCATTACCGGCATCATTACATCCGAAACGATCAAGTCAATATCAGCAGATTCTACCACTTCAAGAGCTTCTTTGCCATCAGTTGCGGTACAGATATCATATTCAGTACCGAGCAATTTCACCATCAATGCCAATAGATCTTCATTATCTTCTACTAATAATAAAGTATGCTTTTTCTCCGGCATATTATCCTTGCCTGATACATTTTCTTCTGATGCAGTATCCAAAATTATAGCTTCTTCCTGAGTAGATATAACTTCATCCAACGTTGAAACAGTAACACTCGTTTCATCTATTTCTTCTTCAGAATAAGCCGAACGCTGAATAGGAAACTCTACTTTGAAAGCTGTTCCTTTACCTTCTTCACTTTCTACAGTAATCGTACCATGATGGAGAGCAATCAAGTCGCGTACCAGTGACAAGCCTATTCCTGTCCCTATCGTATTGAATTTCCGGTAATCTCCTTCATAAAAACGCTTGAATAAGTTTTTCTGTGATTCTTCCGGAATACCGGGCCCATTATCTTTAACCACCAGACAAGCCAACCCGTTCGTTCCATCATGACTCAATTCAATCGCCACTTTACCACCGGGCTTATTGTATTTAGAAGCATTAGAAAACAAATTATACAGAATCTTATCCAGTTTATCCGAATCGAAGAAAGCCAGATACCGTTCCGAATCATTCTGAATTGTAAAATGAATGTCTTTTTTCTTCATTAAAGGTCGGAAACTGTCAAGGCTCCGGCGTACAAACTGTACCAGATCTCCCTGAGATACTTTCAACTTCAGGTTACCTGTCTCCGCTTTCCTGAATTCCAGAATTTGCTGCAGCAAGCGTATCAAACGATTTATATTATGCGTCATCACAGTATACTGTTCCTTATAAACCGGAGCTGTTTGCTTCAATTCATCAACAGAAGCAGAAATAATAGTTAACGGAGTCAGTAGTTCATGTGTAATATTCGTAAAGAACTGCAATTTAGCATGATTAATTTCCTCAGCCTTCGCTTGTTCCATCTCACGCAAATGAAGTGCATTACGTAGACGGATACGGTTGCGAACAATCCGGAAAATATAACAGGAAATACCAATAAATACTAATATATATAAGGTATAAGCCCACCAGGTTTTCCAAGGTGGAGGAAGAATGGTAACTTTCACCGTTTGTACATTCTCGTCCCAGATACCATTGGAATTTGAAGACTTTACATGGAAAGTGTAAGTACCGGGCATCAGGTTATTATAATAAGCAAAACGTTTGGAAGCATCCGTGTACTGCCATCCCACATCGAATCCGTCCAGTCTATAGGCATACTGGTTTCTTTCCGGATTGGCATACTCCATGGCAGAAAACTCAAAGCTAAAGTTATTTTGTTTGTAATCCAAAACAATCTCATCTGTAAACCCGGGCGATAAATCAGAGATTTCCGCACGCTCTTCATCAGACAAGGAAGTCCACGACTGATTAAACACTTTAATATTAGTAATCACGACCGGAGAAGAAAAGACTTGTTCATCCTGTTCATCCGGATAAAAGCTATTGTATCCCCGATGTCCGCCAAAAAACAATTCACCATCCGGAGCTTCACATGACGCCCCTCTATTAAACAGATTATCCTGCAGACCATCTGAAGTGGTATAAAGACGGTATGTTACATTCTGCAAATCCTTTGGCACAGTAAGCTTCAATAATCCTGCATTTGTTCCCAACCAAAGATCCCCTTTCTTATCACTCTGAATACTGGTTACTGCATCTCCCGGTAGATTCCACAACTTATGTACCGGTAAGAATCGATCTTCTATGGCATCATACAAACTTAAACCACTTCCTCCGGTTCCAACCCAGATACGCCCTTCAATATCCTTATATATGCAATCTGCATAATTACTGTTCAGTTTCCCATTAACTACAGAATAAGCCGAAAGCGTATATCCATTTAACGAATGTCCACTACCCTGAATACGAACCACTCCATGCGTATTAGATGCCATCCACATTTCACCATTAGATCCCTCGGTAAGCTGCATAGCAACCATATCTTGTATGGCAACTCCTCCTACTTTCAAAGAATCAATCCGCACAGGGGTACCATCTGCTGCACGCATCGACACTCCTCCCCTCGTAGCAAACCAAAGGTTTTGCTTAGAGTCTTCATAAATATCATAAATACAAGAATTACACATCCACGGAGCATTTCCCGAATTATGTGCCTTCACACGCTTGCCGACAGGGGCTTGCTTATCAAGTTCGTAGGCTCCTCCATTGTACACACCAATCCAAATATGACCGGTAGTAGGAGATTGCATAATAGACATTACCGTTGAAATTCCCTCATATGACATAAAATCGGGCATCTGATTATAGTGAATAAATTTTCCAGTCTGGCGGTCCTTCACCCCAAAACCGTAAGTACTGATCCCCATCCAAAGCTGTCCATCATCATCCAACAAGAGACTACGTACCGAATTACTTTTCAACATCCGTTTAGTTTCAGTTAGACGGTCCAGATTAAATTTTGCTTTACGGGTATTTACCATATTCACCCCACCTCCAATCATACCAACCCACATGATGCCTTGCCGGTCACGCAATAACGAAGCAACTTCACTACTGGTTATCGTATTTTCCGATTCACCGGAATAACAATTCTCAAACCCGGAAAAAGAGATCGGTCCATTCTGTAAGGGAAGAATACTCAAACCACTACGCGTTCCTACCCATAAAGAATGGGTATTCACATCTTCTGAAATAGCATAGATAAGATTATCTGAAATTGTATAAGGCTGCTTTTCATTATGGGTAAATGTAGTCCAAGTAGTTCTCTCCGGATCATAAGCATTATGCAGTAAATGCAAACCCGATCCCCATGTACCGACCCATATATTCTTATAACTATCCTGAAACACGACATGGGCGGAGTTTCCAGAATTCATCCTCGGATATTTCCAATATTTACCGGTTTTCTTTTCATAACGATACAATCCACCATTCCAGGTACCAATCCAGATATCTCCTCTATCATCTTCAAATAAAGACTTTACAGTATTCCTTGGAAAAACACCTCCGGTATTACTTGCATCATAAACCAAAAAAGTATCATCATTTTCCTGATACTCAAAAAGTCCCGCTTCCGTGGCAAACAGAATACGTTGATCACTCGTTACCAATATTTGTGATATACCTGTACTTGACAATTCTGCATTTTCTATCTTACGAACTTCTCCAGTTCGTTTATCCAATACATTCAACCCACTATAAGTTCCAATCCATAATCTATGGCAAGAATCCTCCGCTACACAAAATATGTTGTTACTGGACAACAGATCCGGGCAATAAAGATTCGATTTATAAGTAGTAATAGAATAACCATCATACTGAAAAAGTCCATTACGGGTAGATATCCAGATATAGCCGTCCCGGTCTTGATAGACCGATTGCACATCTTTACTGGACAAGGTATTCAATATAGATGAAGACCTAAATGCCAAAGAATTATGTTGGGGCATTATCACTGCCTGACACATCAAAGGGAAAAATATTCCAAAGCAAAAAATGAAACTCCAAGTTCGATCTTTCATAGTTAGCATTAGATTTCAATATAATTAATAACTGCAGGCAAATATACGTAAATATATATAAAAGTATCTTATCCATTGGTAATTTTTTATTTCAACCATTCCACAACGAGCCATACCTGAGATATACTTGCTCCGTATCAACTCCGTACTTTCTCCGTCCAGAGGTACTTCTGAGTGGAGAATGTACGGAGCAAGTACGGTCCGGATACGGTGCAGGTAAGGAGTGAATAGGGACGAAAAGAATAGATTTGGTCTAAAATTCGCCCTTTTTGACCTTAAAATGGTCATTTACATAACATGGAAAGTATTTTCTTTGCAGAGAGAAATAAATAAGAATATTCTTACCATGTAATACACACGCTATGATGAAAATTGCCTTTTCTAAAATGACCAAAGGATTATTACTGTTTGTTTTTTTAGTATCTCTAAGCGCAAACGCATCCTTATCACAAGCTAAAAATGATTCCGTATTTCATTTAGTTAAACCGGATTATCAGTTGAGTCCACTAACGGGCATGATTCGCCAACATTGGATGGATGCAGCAACCTATTTATTGGACGGAGCATTCAGCTACATCCACACATTGGATGATCCGATGCGTTTCCCCAAACAACCGGGAAAGAGCTATCCAACGGATGGTAAGTTCAACAAGACAGAAAATCTGGAAGGACTTTGCCGCACTATGTTCGTAGCAATTCCTCTATTAAAAGAAAATCCGGATTTAGTGTTAAATGGAATCAAGGTCGGGGATTATTACCGGCAACAATTGCGTAATATGAGTGATCCGTCGAAGTCTGGATATATTCAACATCTCAAAGGTGGGCCAAGCCAGACGCTTGTTGAGTTTGGAGCGCTTGCCCTGTCACTTACTGTAATGCCTGAAATTATCTGGGAACCATTGACTCAAAAGGAGAAAGACGATCTTGCTGCATTGATGCTCAGTTATGGCAACGGACCTACAATCGGTTCTAACTGGCGCTTCTTCAATATATTCGTCATGTCTTTCTTCAAAAATCAGGGTTATGAAGTCAAAGATGGTTATATAGATGAATTGCTACAAAAATCACTGGCACAATATCGTGGGTACGGATGGTATAATGATAGCCCGGCCTATGACTATTATAGTATGTGGGCTTTCCAGATGTATGGCATGATTTGGGCACATTATTACGGTGAGAAATTTAATCCTGAAGCCGGACGCCAGTTTGTTAGCAATTTCAGTGATTTGGTTCCTAACTATCCTTATATGTTTGCTGAAGATGGTAAAATGAATATGTATGGACGCAGTATTACGTACCGTATAGCTGCCGCTGTACCTTTCCCGCTGATGGGGTGGCTCAATGATCCGTCTATCAACTATGGATGGATGCGCCGTATTGCTTCTTCCACCCTGCTTCAATTCCTTGAAAATCCAGCATTGATGGAAGACCGGGTACCCACGCTGGGATTCTACGGAGTTTTTGAGCCTGCCGTACAGATTTATAGTTGCCGTGGCAGCGTTTACTGGATGGGAAAAGCATTTCTTGGATTATTATTGCCTGCTGATAATCCGTTTTGGACAGCTGTCGAGAATAACGGAGCTTGGGAAAAAGAGTTTCAACCCGGCAAGGTGTACAATAAGTTCATGGAAGGCTCTAATACTTTGGTGACTAACTATCCCAATAGCGGCACTTCGGAAATACGTGCATGGTGTCATGAAGCAGTAGCTAAAGACTGGCAGAAATTCCGTTCTACCGAGAATTATAATAAACTGTCTTACAACACGGCATTTCCCTGGATGGCAGACAGCCCAGATGGCAAGGTATCTATGAACTATGCTGTACTGAATGCCAAACAAGAATGGGAAGTACTGCGTCTCTACACCTTCAAGAAGTTTGAAGATGGAATTTATTACCGGGATGCAGAACTTGAAACAAACCCGGAAATCAAATTCCGCCTGGCAGATATTCTACTTCCTAACGGCATACTGCGTGTAGACAAGGTTTCTTTCCCGATTACAACAAAATTACGTTATGGACACTATTCATTACCGGAATTAGAAAGTCCCATTGTTACAAAGGAACAAAAGGCCGGAGGATACACTGCCTACTGCATGGATAATGGTGTCTATCAAACAGGGCTTATCAATCTCCAGGGTTGGTCGGAAGTGGAATTTGTACAGACTGAAGGACTACATCCGGTAAGTAATAAATGTTCTGTAATCAATGCTGCCGCTACTCATTCCGGTGATAAAGTCTTTATCACACTGCAATTATGGAAAAAGAGTGGCAAGCCATTTACTAAAAAGGAACTGACACCTGTAAAGTCCTTCAAACAGACCGGAGACAGTATAACCATTTATTTCTCTGACGGAACGGTAAAGACGGTTTCTCTCTCCTGATGTAAGTTTCGGAAGGAATAGTTATCTTTGCCGCCAAAGTAAGAACAACAGAAGTTCTTCTACAGAAACAATATAATTATGGCAGGCATCTACATACACATCCCCTTCTGCAAAACACGTTGCATTTATTGCGATTTCTATTCCACCACACGTTCGGAATTGAAATCGCAATATATCCGTGCTCTTTGCCGGGAGTTGACGGAACGCAAGGAATATCTGAAAGGGGAAGCTGTTGAAACCATTTATTTCGGCGGGGGTACACCGTCACAGTTATCGGAGGATGATTTTAAAGAGGTTTTCAAAACGATTGAACAGGTTTACGGAACGAGGGAAGCAACAGAAATAACCCTTGAAGCAAATCCCGATGACCTTACGGAAGAATATACCCAAATGCTACGTACCCTACCGTTCAACCGCATCAGCATGGGAATACAAACTTTCGATGATGCAACACTACGATTATTGAACAGGCGGCACAACGCCGCACAAGCAATAGAGGCAGTACAACGCTGTCGGCAAGCAGGTTTTCAAAATATCAGCATTGATCTGATTTATGGTTTGCCCGGAGAAACTGACCAACGCTGGGCACAGGATTTACAGCAAGCAGTCAGCCTTAACGTGGAACATATTTCCGCTTATCATCTGATTTACGAAGAAGGTACACCACTTTACAAAATGCTGCAACAACACTCTGTTTCTCAAGTGGATGAGGACAGTAGTCTGAACTTCTTCTCCACATTGATAGACACTCTTTCTGTTGCTGGATACGAACACTACGAAATATCCAATTTCTGCAAACCGGGAATGTATTCCCGACACAATACTTCTTATTGGCAAGGTGTCCCTTATCTGGGATGCGGTCCGTCCGCACATTCCTTTGATGGAGACTCGCGCGAATGGAATGTAGCTTCACTAAATCAGTATCTTTCATCTGTAGAACAAGGGAAACGACAACACGAAACAGAACAACTGGACACACAAACCCGCTACAATGAATACATCATCACAGGTCTGCGCACAATGTGGGGAATATCCACAGAAGAGCTGAAAAAGAAGTTCGGCGACCGACTCTCGAAATATTGTTTGAAACAAGCCAAGCCTTATCTGGAAAATGGAAAATTAGAGTTGCATAACGATCGGTTAAAGCTAACCAGAGAGGGCATTTTCGTCTCAGACGGTATCATGAGCGATCTGCTGGAAATAGAATAATTATAAATTTCAACTACGCTACAAGAAAGTGAAGTTAGGATGTCAGAGAAATGATGGATATTTGGATTGAAACTCTTACCTTTGTCCCACAATTACATGAAAAGACAATATGACAGAACAGGAAGTCAGAAGATATCTACGGAAAATGAGCGAGCAGGACTCCCAGTCTGCTTTCCGGGAATTCTATGATATGACGTACGACCGTCTGTTTCGCATTGCTTACTACTATACCCATCACGAAGAATGGTCACAAGAGATTGTACTCGATGTTTTCATGAAACTTTGGGAACATCGTAAACAGTTATTAGATGTAACCAATATCGAAGATTACTGTTTCATACTCGTGAAAAATGCTTCTCTCAACTATATAGAAAAAGAGGAACGCCGCCCTACCCTATCAGCTGAAGTTTTACAGGAACCTGCAGATCAGGATGTATCTCCCGAAGATACTCTTATCAGCGAAGAGCTGTTTGCCCGTTACGTAAAAGCCCTCGACCGATTACCGGAGCGTTGCCGGGAAATTTTTATCCTGATTCGCGAAGAAAAACAGACATACGCACAGGTGGCAGAAAAGCTCGACATCAGTACAAAAACAGTAGATGCACAATTGCAAAAAGCAACGAGCAGGCTAAAAGAGATGTTATTGAACTAGTTCATTATACAGGATATCCCCTTCTGTATGCTATTCTACAGCTATAAATGACAGATTTTACAGGTATATGTACGATTATTCATGGTACTTTATTTCTTGTTGGCTACTTTTGCTACCCAATAAAAGTGAATTCATATAAATCAATTCATTTTTTTATTCTAATATTCTAATTACTTTTGTTTGCCATTTATTAATAATCTTGGAATCTATATGAAGCACACAATTTTATTAGCCCTCATATCCCTAATTACTCTCATTCCTAACGCCTACGGTGAAATAGAGCTCCGGGCCAAGCAAATGAGAACCACCGATGGACTTCCCAGCAACTCTATTCGTAATATATACCAAGACAGTAAAGGATTCCTATGGTTAGGTACCCTGAACGGGCTTAGTCGCTACGATGGTAATTCGTTTCTTAACTTCCAACCGGAAATTAATGCCAACGGACGCATTTCATTGATAGATAACCGAATCAACAAAGTGATAGAGGATCAGAACGGCTTCCTCTGGATAGGTACAAGCCCTGAATTATATAGCTGTTATGACTTGCAGAAAAGCCGTTTTGTGGATTTCACCGGAAGTGGAGAATATGAGCAAAATTATGCTTATTCATTATTTGCCTCTAACGGAGACATGTGGCTATACCACAAAGCAAATGGTGCACGACACATTATAACAAAAAGTGACCGGACCATGACCTCCGTAGAATTTAAAACCGAACGTGGAAATCTGCCGGATAATAGAGTTCAATTTATAACGGAAGATGAAGCCGGCCGTATTTGGATTGGTACGATGCGTGGGCTTGTATTCATTTCTAAAGGAGATTTTAATATAATAGACAGGAAAAACAATTTTGTAGCTGCCATTACACACGAACGGGATATATTCTTCCTGACGGATGACGGCTATATATATTGGTATAATACCACCTCTGGAAAACTATCCAAATCAGCAGAACTTCCTGCCGGAAAAATACGTTCCAACTGTAAATTCGCATTTAAAAATCAATGGATTATTTTCACTTCCACGGGTACATACAATTATGATTTCAACTCTCATAAGGTGACAACTGATCCCAAACTGAACATCAAAGAAGGTATTGTACTCAATGATAACCGTGATAACTATTGGGTATTCAATCATACAGGGAAAATCTACTATATTCTTTCAGAAACAGGAGAAACAAAAGAACTACAACTAATACCCAAAGATAAATTAAGCTATATTGATAATGAACGTTATCATATAGTACATGACTCCCGAGGAATAATTTGGATTTCAACTTACGGCAATGGTTTATTCGCCTACAAGCCATCTGAAGATAAATTAGAGCACTTCGTTTCTAACACAAAAGATTCTCCCATCGGTTCGGACTTCCTATTGGCCATTATGGAGGACAAGGCGGGAGCTATTTGGGTAAGTTCCGAACATTCCGGATTATCACGCATCACAATATCCAATGAAGGGATAACCCGTATCTATCCGGAGTCTCCGGATCTCTTCGACCGTTCGAATACCATTCGGATGTTGAGTCGGACGGACGATGGAAATATATGGATAGGAACTCGAAGAGGAGGATTATATAATTATGATATTCATTTAAAACCTCAATATAATAATCAATATCTCCATTCCAATGTTTATTTTATTACTGAGGATGATCGTGGAAAACTTTGGATGGGAACCCGAGGAGAAGGATTAAAAATAGGAGATACATGGTATAAAAATATTCCTTCCGATCCATCATCATTAGCAAACGATCATATTTTCTCTATTTATCGTGATAAAAAGGACCGTATGTGGATAGGTACATTTGGAGGAGGCTTGGATCTGGCCGAACCGACAGCCGATGGCAAGTATAAATTCCGCCATTTTTTCCAGCAAAAGTATGGATTAAAAATGGTAAGAGACCTGTTAGAAGATGAAAACGGTATGATATGGATGGGTACCAGCGAAGGATTTTGCATTTTCCACCCGGACTCGCTGATTGCCAATAGTGACAATTATCATTTATTCAATAACGTAAATGGTAAATTCTGTTCTAATGAAATCAGATGTCTGTTCCGTGATAGTAAAGGAAGGATGTGGGTAGGAACTTCCGGGGCTGGAATCAATCAATGTACTCCTACAGATAACTATAACTCTCTGGAATATGAACACTACGGAATACCGGAAGGGCTGGTAAATAATGTGGTAATGTCTATCGAAGAAGACAACCAGGGAAAACTATGGGTAGCAACAGAATATGGTATTTCCAAATTCACTCCCGAAAACCATTCGTTTGAGAATTACTTCTTCTCCTCCTATACACTGGGAAATGTTTATACGGATAATTGTTCATGTAAAGGAGCAGATGGGAAACTTCTTTTCGGAACAAATTATGGTTTAACAGTTATCGACCCGAAGAAGATGCTGGGAAATGAAACTTTCTCCCCCATTGTCTTTACCAATTTAAAAATCAATGGAATCCAGATGAATCCCGAAATGAAAGATTCTCCCTTGGCAGAACAATCTTTGGCGTATTCTGATAAAATCACTTTAAAATATTTTCAAAACTCTTTTATTCTGGACTTCTCCACTTTCGATTATTCGGACAATGGACAGACTAAATATCGATATTGGTTAGAGAACTACGATAAAGGATGGAGTGACCCTTCTTCATCAAGTTCTGCGGCTTTCAAATATCTCAATCCCGGTACTTATACTCTCCATGTGAAATCTTGTAATGGAGCCGGTATCTGGAATAACGACGAAACTATTTTAAAGATAGTTATTGTCCCCCCATTCTGGAAAAGTAGCTGGGCCATGTTAGGATATGTCATTCTAATCATAGCAGCCTTGTTCTTTGCCTATCGCATTGCCAGCAATTTCAATCAATTACGCAACCGCATTCATGTAGAGGAGCAATTGACAGAGTACAAATTAGTATTCTTCACCAATATTTCCCACGAATTCCGTACTCCGCTCACATTGATTCAAGGCGCATTGGAGAAGATACAGCGTATTGGCAATATTCCGAATGAGCTGACCTCTCCATTACATATAATGAATAAAAACACCCAGCGTATGCTGAGACTTATCAACCAGTTACTGGAATTCCGAAAAATGCAGAATAATAAGTTAGCATTGTCACTGGAAGAAACTGATGTTATCGGCTTCCTTTATGAAATATTCCTCAGTTTCGGTGATGTAGCAGAACAGAAAAATATGAAATTCCTTTTCAAGCCATCCGTACCATCTTATAAAATGTTCATCGATAAAGGAAACCTGGATAAAGTGACTTACAATTTATTATCGAATGCTTTCAAATATACCCCCGCCAATGGTACCATCATTTTTTCCATACAGGTAGATGAGACAAAGAAAACGATACACATTCAAGTTTCTGATACAGGAGTTGGCATTCCTAAAGAAAAACAACATGAGCTATTCAAACGCTTTATGCAAAGCAGTTTCTCAGGTGACAGCATCGGAGTTGGATTACATCTTACGCATGAATTGGTACAAGTGCATAAAGGCACCATCGAATATAATGAAAATGAAGGGGGAGGTTCTATTTTCACAGTTTGTCTTCCTACCGACAAGACTGTTTATACAGAGAAAGATTTCCTTATTCCCGGTAATGTGCTTTTAAAAGAGATGAATGAACAAACGCCCGTTTTGAGTGAACGTACTCCAGCCACTTTAGAATCTCCTCAACCAGCAATTCCTCTGAATAAACGAAAAGTGCTGATTATTGAAGATGATAATGACATTCGTGAACTGTTGAAAGAAGAAATTGGCACTTACTTTGAAGTAGAGGTGGCAGTAGATGGAACATCCGGCTTTGAAAAGGCCCGTACTTATGATGCCGACTTAATCATTTGTGATGTTCTGATGCCTGGAATGAGTGGGTTTGAAGTTACTAAAAGATTGAAATCGGACTTTGCAACCAGCCATATTCCTATCATTTTATTAACTGCACTCAGTTCGCCGGAGAAACAACTGGAAGGAATTGAATCCGGTGCAGATGCTTATATATCCAAACCATTCAGCATTAAATTCCTGCTGGCACGGGCATTCCGCCTTATAGAACAACGGGAAAAACTCCGCGAGAAGTTCTCCAACGAACCGGGTATTATACATGCAGCCATGTATTCCACCGATCGTGATAAAGAATTTACTGACCGTCTGGACATCGTATTAAAAGCCAATATTTCGCGTTCTGACTTCTCAGTAGAAGAGTTTGCCCAACTTATGAAACTGGGACGTACGGTCTTTTATAAAAAGATACGAGGTATAACCGGATACTCACCCAACGAATATTTACGTATCATGCGTATGAAAAAAGCAGCGGAATTATTGTTATCGGAAGAACACCTTACGGTAGCAGAAGTGGCTTACAAAGTCGGCATAAATGATCCGTTCTATTTTAGTAAATGCTTTAAAGGTCAGTTTGGCATATCACCTTCTGTATATCAAAAGGGAGGTGAAAAGACTCGGGAAGAACCGGAATAAATTACAATATTGCATGTATCCGTATTATTTTACTGAAAAACAATACAGATTTCGGCCTATTTTTGTGATCTTAATAACCAATACATTTTATTCCTATGAAAAGTATGAGACTCATTTACGTCCTCTTTTTTATTTCCATGTCCTTTACTCTAAAAGGACAGGAGATTCCTAAGTACTACGACAACCCGGTACTGTCGGGATTCAATCCTGACCCTTCAATTTGTAGGGTAAATGATGACTATTACATGGTCACTTCTTCCTTCACCTGGTACCCCGGAATCCCCATTTATCATAGCAAAGACCTTGTAAATTGGGAAGTTATAGGACATGCCATTGATCGTCCCGACATGATAGACATGAATGGGTTGAATGATAACGATGGCATCTGGGCAGTTACTATACGTTATCATAACGGAATTTTCTATCTGATTACCACTGCTCATAAAAACGGAGAAAATTTCTACATAACTGCCACTGATCCCAAAGGACCATGGTCTGCCCCTGTATGGCTGAAAGATGCAGCAGGGATTGATCCTTCCTTATTCTGGGATGATGATGGCAGATGTTACTATACAGGTAATTTCTGGGATTTCAAAAAATCATGGCCTGCACAATGTGCTGTATGGATGCAGGAATTAGACCTTTCCCAAGGAAAACTCGTCGGTGAACGGAAAATATTAACTTACGGACATGCCAATAATGCAACATATGCCGAAGGCCCCCATATTTATAAAATTGACGGAAAGTATCTCTTATTGATGGCAGAGGGAGGTTCAAGTTATCATCATGCCATAACTGCACACCATAGCAAATCATTATGGGGACCTTATGTAGCAGCTAAAATCAATCCGGTACTCACTCACCGACACTTGGGCAGCAAATGTCCTCTGCAAGCTTTGGGACATGCCGACCTTGTGCAAACTCAAAAAGGAGAATGGTATTCGGTTTTTCTGGGAAAAAGAATGCTAAATGAGTATAATCCCCTTGCAAGGGAAACCTTTATGTGTAAAGTAGAGTTCGAAGATTCCACTCCGATTTTCAATCCGGGGATGGGCATGATATTGCCTAAGCAGGAAAGACCGGACCTTCCGTGGACACCTGTTAAAGCTAAACCGGCGCGGGACAATTTTGATTCTCCCACTCTTGGTTCAGAGTGGTACTTCGTAAGGATACCTCAAAAGGCATTCCACAATCTGATAAACAGTCAACTGGCTTTGACATTACAACCAGAAATAGTAGACAGCTTGGTAAATTCAGCAATGATTATACAGAAGACCAGACATCATCAATTCAAGGCAACTACCCTGCTGAATTTTCAAACAAAGAAAGATAATGAACAGGCTGGATTGATTCTTTACCGAACTGCCAACGGATATTACAGTCTGCTGAAAGATAAGTCCGGCATTGCTTTAATAAAAAAACATCTTGGAAAAAGGGAGATCATCGAGCATATCCCATACAACAAACAAGAGGTGTTTTTATCTGTAGCAGTTAATGGTACAGAAATACAGTTCAGCTTTGGAGAGACTCAGGAGCATATGACAAATATTGGCAGTATTCAGAATGTAGCACCTTTATCGGATAACAAATTCAATAAATTCAACGGTACCGGTGTTGGAGTATATGCTACGAGCAATGGGAAACAATCTCGAAATAAGGCTCTCTATGATTGGTTTGAATATATTTCAGACAAAAATTAAAAGGCACATAAAAAGATAAATTTGCAATAAATTTCTGAAATATCCATCTTATGAGATAAAAAGAATGGTCTCGTGAGATGGATATTTTTATATCACGAGACCATTTTCATTAGTTTATTTTCGGCTTCAATTCATCCGGAGATCCTTTTGTATATGATTTCACATCACCTGCCACTTTTTTAAATAAATCACTGATCCGTTCCGGCTCTATTGTATACATCGGACGGAAATGATCAGAATTCATATAATCCAGAATCGCTTTATGCATCTGTCTGGCAACAATACGCTCATCAGTATTTGTAGTAAGGTCCATGGTAGTCATTATCAATTTGCCATTGAACACTTTAGCTTCAAACAACATACCAATCTTCCGGCTTAGGAACCAAGTGTCTATGCTTTGGATTGTAGGTTGAAAATCGGCAGGAAAGTCAGTGAACTGCATCACTTGGGCACGATTCAATAGTTCCCACCACTGCAAATTACTATGATATTCCGTCGGAAACTCACGGAACAAAGGGTGCTTGGGATTTACCAGAATGCCTGTAGTATGCGGAGGACGCATTTTAAACCAGGATGTATTCCAAAAAACAGGTGTAAACATCTGAGACACCTCTTTCCCATAACTGACTTTACCGGCAGCAAGTATTAAGACTTTTCCTCCATTTTGCAAGATATCTAAAGCCTTAGTATCTAACGTATCCGTAGTATAAACATCTTTCTGCACCAGTTCCACCTCTTTGGGATATACCCAGAAATTCCAGTCATTTACAGCTTCAGTACCCTCAATACGAACTTCCAGATTTAATTCCGTCGGCTTCTTTATCTCCCCAAGAGGAAATTCGATATGCCCCAAAGCGTGAAGATTACCGATAGGAATGTCCTTATTCCCTAACGTATTGCGAGTATAGACTTTACCGTACCCATCCTTTATGGTATACGTCACTGGAGCATGTTTTAAGGCTTTCTCACCGAAATGAGCAATTTCAATATCAGCAACGAATGCCTCATCATTCGTATATACAAACTTGTCCGTACGCATCAATGGTACAGTGGGTGAGCAGAACCGCCTCCATTCTTGTGCATTAATATATCCTTTCTCTTCAAAGAAAACATCAAGTACTCCTACAAGTGCCGTCCCCTGTCCTGAATAATCATTCAAGGCCAATAGTTGGAATCCTGCATAGTCAGGAGTACGCAGTGTCTTTTCTATCTCATACTTATAACATAACGCTTGCAATTTACCCGATGCCATCATAAAACAATGCGCTTGTTCTCCCATCTGGTTATCGTTCAGAATATCACGGAATATTTCAAAATTCCTGGCTTTGTTCACTCCGGTATATTTCCGTATCTCATTAAAGTTAGGGAATACACACCACTGCCCTGTCTCATGTGATACATACGGCTGACTCACTGTATCAATGCGACTCTGCATGTGATAGTCATCGTTAGTTTGCGGACGCTTCTGCCTCCAGGTAAGTCCACGAGCACCAGCCTTCACATGATATTGGTTACGGGGCTGCCATTGCCATCCGCCACCAACAGATGCTCCTGTATATACTCTACGCGGATCTGTATTCTCCCAATAATCCACGAATTTGGTAACCCAGTCCACCCAACGTCCGCTCGGCTCATTTCCACATGCCAACATACAATAAGAAGCATAATTGCCATAAGCTTTGGTCAGTGCTATGGTTTCGTCCATTAAATATTTATCGATTGGTTGACCTAATCCCAGTTTCGGACCATGGTTAGGCCAACTCGGACCTTCAGGCTGCAAATAGAATCCCACAAGGTCGGCTGCTATGAAAGCAGCTTCAGGAGGACAGAAAGAATGAAACCGCATATGATTCAATCCATAACTACGACAAATACGAAAAACTCTTTCCCAACTTTCCACATCCATAGGTGCATAACCTGTTAAAGGGAAATCGCAATTCTCTACTGTTCCGCGTAACATCGTTTTACGACCGTTTACATAGAACCATTTACCTTTAATCTCAAAACGGCGCATACCAAACTGAATCTCTTTTACTTCTTTCTCTTTCCCTTTGCCAGTACTGATTTCAGCCGTCAGTTTATACAATGCCGGATTAAACTCATCCCAAAGCAACATATCATCTCCCATAGGTAAAACAATCTCTTGCTCTGCGATGCCATTCATCACTTTTACATCGTGGGTAACAGCCGGAAGTACATGACGCTGTTCCGTATTAAAGCTCCTGGCTGACAGCTTCACCTGAGCAATTGCAGTACTTTTATCCGAGGATTTTATCATAAGTTTCACTCTTGCCACCTTTTGCTCCGGTTCCGGATATACCTGAATATCTTCTAAATAAACCTTTGGAGTAGTCTGCAAACAGATACGTCCTACTATTCCATTCCAGTTTCCCTGTGTCTGGTCGGTGATACTGTGTGAATCAGGTCCTACATTTATATCTTTGATACGATTATCTATCCGGATAGCTATCTTGCATTTACCAGGACTCATAAACTGTGTTACATCATATACATGCGCCACACATAAACTATTCTGCATTCCTACTTTATGACCATTCACCCAAACAGTAGACTCGATATGCGGACGTTCCAGAAACAGCACAATACGTTCTTTCTTCCAATCTTTAGGAAGATTAATTTCTTTTTGGTACCACGCTACTCCTACATAATGTTTATCAGGAGTTAAGAAGAAAGGTAGCTTCACATTTCCTTCTCTGCGATACTTCTCCATATATGGATTGTAGTAATAAGAACTATCATAAAGACTCCCAGTCCACTGAGTACGAATCGTTACATCATCTCCCTTTAATCTTTCGGGCATTGAACCGGGTAACTCAATCACATCTTTCAGTGCTTGGTTAAACCACTTTTCCTTCTCTCCTATATCCTGCCTGTCTATTTCAAAATTCCAGTCTCCGGATAAATCAATTGTCTTCTGCGCTCCGACCTGAAGAACGGATAGAAGCGACAGCATAATTAATAGTATTTTTCTCATAATTAGTATATTATTATTTATACGAAAAGAGAGCGGCTTCACAGTCGCTCTTCTTTCTTGATTGAATTCAATCTCTACCTTACATAACTTTTGTTTAAAATATATCCTTTATTCCCAACCCGGATTCTGTGTCAGATTTGGATTTTTCGATCTTTCTGACTGAGGAATTGGAAACAAATACATCTTGTCATCCCATTGGCGTGATACATTCTTGCGCATGTAAGTAATGTTTCCATCAGCTTCCTTTATCAGCTTCATTTCCACAATATTCTTGAAATATTTGTCAGCCTCTTTCCAACGACGAACATCCCAGAAACGATGACCTTCGAAAGCCAGTTCAACAAAGCGTTCGTTACACAACTTAGTCCAGAATGTATTGGCATCCATTCCTTGTTCAAAGTCCGGCATACCGGCACGTTGGCGTGTCTTGCTGGCAGCAGCACGAGCCGACATCGGGAAATCCATGCTGGTAATATCTGCACCACCCAGATACTTGAATACAGCTTCTGCATAATTCAAATAAACTTCGCCCAGACGGAAAGTCAGCCAAGTATGGCGAGACTCCTTAAACTTGCTGTTGCTGGCCAATGAGATGGCACCGTTACAAAGTTTTTTGAGGTAATAGCCTGTCGGTGTGGCGCCAGTTAAAGGCTCACCATTGATGCCCCCCTGGAATGTTTCAATCTTGGCGGCACCGGAATAAGTAGGCCATTGATCACCGTTTACAGCTACCGTAGCCGCCAGACGCGGATCGCGATCCTGATAAGGATTCTTCTCATCATATCCCGAGCCGTCTTCAACGATAGATTTACCGTTGAGCATATCGTAAGCATCGACTAAATTCTGAGTAGGACAGTTTCCCCCCTTACCACCTTCAATGCCCACAGGGTAATTGTTGGTTTCCACTAAGTTGTCACCGGATGAACTTTTATAATAACGGCGACCGTAGAGAATTTCCTTCATAATGCCAGGCGTATTGAAACTTCCTGCATCCCACAAATCCGCATAGTTGGCAGTAAGACCTTTGCCACGTTTATCAGCAGCATCGAGCAACTCTTTGGCATACAAAGCTGCCATATAATAGCGCTCCTTGTCACCACTTGGATTGAACAGCGGGCTGGCCCAATACAAGGCAGCACGGGCTTTCAATGCGAGCACGGCAAGTCGGTCCGCGCGACCGGTCTCTTCCGTACCTGTGGAAAATTCTCCCAGATTACTGTAATCTTCGATAATCAATGGTTGGATTTCCGTACATTCATCTATGATGAACTTAAAGATTTCATCTGCCGAAGTCCGTTCTATCGAATTGACTTCTTCTGCCGTGATTTGTTTGGTCACCAAAGGTACATCACCATATTGGCGAACCAAGCAGAAGTAGAAGTAAGCACGCATAAAACGGCTTTCATACTTGTAGTTCTCATAACGATGAAGTTGGGCGGCATAGTCGTTGTTCAGCTTCAGTTCATCGAATGACAAGCCCTGCAATTCGTAAATCACGTGGTTGCAAGTACTGATGCCTTTATACATGCTACTCCAGACTGACGCTTTCGCATTGGTAGGGCTCCAAGCTCCATTGTAGAAGTGCTCGATACCATTTCCCCCAAGACTGTACTCACTTTCGTCTGTAGCAGACGCCTGCATGGCACCCGATGAGTAGTTACCGAAGTCATAGTCCACGGTATTGTAGATGTCTGTCATGAATCCACCTACATTACCGAAGTTCTGTGTTATATAGTCCTTGTCGAAGATGTTGTACTCATTGTAATTCATCTGATCAGAACATGAAGCCAAGCATCCGGCTGCACATACGACAAAGACAGATTTCCATATTTTATTGATCATAATTCTAATGTATTAATTCGTTCATAAAATTAAAACGTAACACTCAGACCCAACGCAACGCTTTTCGTCATAGGATTGATTCCATATGCTTCGGGGTCGTTCTCATCTATATGGTCGAAACTGAAGAGGTCAATGCCACGTACATACAATTTAGCGGCGTTTACAATTTTCGTCTTTTTCAGCCAAGAAGCGGGCAACTTGTAGTACACTTCCAGATTACGCAACTTGAGAAATGAGCGGTCGGCCAACCACAGAGTCGATGTCTGGTAGTTGTTGGCATTGCTTTGGCTGCTCAGACGTGGGAACTTGGCATTCTGATTCTGCGGTGTCCAACGATTGTCGTAAGCATATTGAGAGATATTAGTGTTGTTTATCAACGGCCAATACATGCTCTTGGTGTCGAGAACGGCACTGTAATTGCCTGTCCCCTGGAACATGGCATAAAATCCGATTCCTTTCCACTCCGCACCCAAATGCAGGCTGTAGTATATTTCCGGGCAAGTGGTGCTGTAGCCGATAGCCACTTTATCGTTGGCATCGATGATGTTGTCGCCATTCACGTCGCGATACTTTATATCACCGGGCTTCACCGTAGAGAAATTCTGTGTGGGACTTGCAGCGATGTCTGCTTCATCCTTGAAGAAACCGATAGCTTCCAATCCGTAGAGTTGTTCGTAAGGATTTCCCGTCTGGACAAGATTCGCATATTGGCGGGGCTCTTCCAGCATTTCCTTGATTTCGTTTTTGTTCAACGAGAAGTTACCGCCGACATTAAATTCCACTTGGCCGAGCTTTTTGCTATAATCAAGACCAACTTCTATACCCTTACTATCCACGATACCTGCATTTTCATACGGAGGATCCATACCGAAAATTTCCGAATACTTGCCTTCCGAAGTCACCCAAATGTTTGTACGGTGTTCTTTCCAAAGGTCAAGAGTCACATCCAAACATCCGAAAAGTTTCGCATCCACACCTACATTGTATTTATAGGCCTTTTCATGGCTCGGATTGGTTGTAGCTACCCGTTCGAGGTAGGAACGTCCGAAACTAGAGTTCCAACCGCTGTCGAAAGGATAAGTACCTCCCGAAGTGCCATACTGCTGGGCATAGTATGACCAAACTTCATCACCCGGTAAGTTGTCCACATTGATGATACCTGCCGATGCACGCAGTTTCAAGAAATTCACCCATTTCACATTTTCCATGAACTTTTCTTTGGAGATGACCCATGCGGCCGACAAAGTGGGCGAAAAAGCCCATTTGGTACCGGGAGCCAAACGGCTACTGCCACTTTCTACCAAAGCGAGGTCAACGAAATAACGGTTCAGGTAACCATAGTGCGACCACCAGGTAATGTTCTGACGATTCACCGTGTTGTTGACGCCATTCGGGTCGTTATTCTCGTAGTCCCACTTCAACTGGCTGTAGATGCTGTGGTCACCGAATGTCCGCTGATAGTTAAATCCCACATCAAAATGGAGTAGACGGTCAAATTCATTAGTTTTCGCATCTGTTCCCATTTCACTATCCTTTCCATAAATTTCACTCTTTACAGTAGGCTCGGAAGCACCGTCCGCCCATGTAGGCGCATTGACACTGTAGACATACTCTTTGCTATGGTCTTCATAGATATTGGCTATATTGTCATAACTGATGCGTACGAACGCATTCAATCCTTTTGTCAGGCCGGAAAGATCCTGAGTCAGCTTCATGTCGGCAAAAAGCGAGCGAGTATGATTTTTGTAATAAGCGGCACCGACACTCTGTGCTACAGGATTTTGTGTACCTGCCCATGTGTCGCTACCTCCCCAAACACCGTTCTTATCCCTGATGGGGAATGCGGCAGAGGGCACTGTGTAAACCAAGTCCCAAAGGTCAGCCTGCGCACCCGGTCTTGACGTTTCCTGCAATACGCCCAACAAATTCACCTGCAGATCGGTTGTCTTGGTCAGGTCGATATCCATGTTCATGCGTAAGTTGCCTTTTACGTATTTGTCTTGTGTGGAATAGCCTTCATTTGCACCCGGTTCTTTCACAAATCCTTTGTTGGAAATCAAATCCAGCATGGTATAGTAACGAAATTTTTCGCCGCCACCGCGGAATTCGATGTTATATTTATTGGTCATCGCATTGTCGCGGAACGTTTCATCCACCCAGTTCACGTTCGGATAGAGATAAGGCATGGTTCCATCGCGCAAAGCATTGAGCTCTTGATTGCTGTAACGCCCTGTCATACCATCGTTGATACGGGCTTCGTTGACGGCCAATCCATACGTATAGGCATCTACGAATTTGGGTTTGTTGGCAAGCGAAGTAAACAAATGATCGTATGTCACCTTGACACTGCGCGTGTTATACTTACCGCGCTTAGTCACGATATTGATTGCTCCATTGATTCCCTTATATCCATAGAGGGCGACTGCTGCCGCATCTTTCAGAACGATGACGCTTTCCACTTCTTCGGGAGCAATGCTTACAATGTCTCGCTGGATACCGTCGATCATGACCAACGGCGAGTTCTTGCCGTTCAATGTTTGCAGTCCGCGTATATAGAAAGTAGGATTCACATCTGCATAACGACCACTGCTCTGCAACGATATCAAGCCATTGCCCTGACCAATAATGGAATTGCCGATATTCTTGGCACTACGACGGTCGGTAGTTTCGGAACTAATGACCGACACGGAACCGGTAGCCTCCTCACGGGTCAGCAATCGCTCGGCACCTACATCAATGGTCTGGCCTACAAACTTGTCGGTCTGCTCTTCGTTTGATTCCTGTGCCGTCGTCGGCAGGCACAAACCTGCAAAGAGCGATAACACAATTATATATTTTTTATTCATAACGTATTATTTTACTTTATACCTTTTGATTGTTCATTATTAAAGAGGTTACCATCCGGCATTCTGTACCAAACCGTAATTCTTGTTCACTTCCGTAATAGGGAACGGTTGCAAGTACCACTTCGGATCAAAACCTGACCACCAAATACGGGAACCGGTAGTGATTTGGAAGCGTTCGAAGTCGAAATGTGACGGTTCGTAGAAGTTAGGATCGTCTTCCGCCAAGCCTTTGTTGAAAGACTTATTGTACCACTGGTCTTCGGAACGTACCCAACCATTGCCATTCTTCACCAAACGATAAATGCGCAAGCCGTGAAGCGGACGTTCCAACAAGTCGGCACGCTTATAACGGATCAAGTCGAAGTAGCGTTCGTTTTGGAAAGCCAAATCGCAAGCGCGTTCACGCATGATTTCCGCCAGCAGATTTTCTTTGTTAGATGTCAAGTTCTTGTCGGGATTGCATTCCACCAGTCCTTTCAGACCCACGCGAGCACGTACGGCATCCACGTAACCGATGGCATCCGTGAAACTACCTCCGGTCTGAACGATGGCCTCTGCGTATGTCAAGTAGATGTCGCTCAACATGATGGCATTCCACTGCGGAAACTTCCTGTTCATGACACTACCTACCAGATATTTCAGCATACGGTAACCGGTGGCATATATACCTGAATTGGTTTTCGGATTTTGTTTGGCATTAGTACCACCTACCCAAGTTTCCCAGTTATTACCGCTGGCACGTCCGTCACCCCAGTTCACGGCTTGGCGTGCACCGTTTACCACTGCGGTTTCATACAGACGAGGGTCGCGAGTATAGCGGATATTCTGCAATTGTTGTTTGCCTTTCACGGTATCGCCTTGAATGAACATATTGTCCAATCGGCCTTCTTTCTCCGCTTTTTCCCAATCGAACGGACTACCGTCTGCCCAAGGAAACATCTCGATGTATTCTTGCGTAGGACAATAGGCGTAACGATCATTGGTTTTGCTACCATCTACTTCAGTACCAAAGCCCAAATTGAACCAACCATAATCATTACCACTGGCATTTCTACTACGACGGACACTATGCAGAATTTCAGTACTGTTTTCCAGAATATAGCCACTACGGTAGGCATAACGGTAATCCTCCTGCGTATTGCCGGACGGTTTTATCAACTGATAATGTCCCTGACTGTTCATTTGTGTAAAGAAATCATCGCATGCGCCCTTCAGTTTCGTCCACAGTTCGGGCTTGCTGCCACCATACCAAGCGCAGGTATCAGCTTCCAGCGTATATTTGCCTTGATAATAAGGTTGCGAATCATTGAACAAAGGAGACGCGGCGAAAGCCAGAACCTTACATTTCAGTGCCATAGCACCTGCTAAAGTCCAGTGGCCGGTTTCCGACTGTGCTTCCGAGCCGGTGTAAGCCCACGGCAATGCTTTGTTGGCGATTGCTGTATCCAGCAGTTCAAGCATGAAGTTCACGGTCGATTCCACACTACGACGGGGCAAGTCATAACTGCTTTCGGCACCGGTGAACGACTGACGGATAATAGGCAGACCGCCATACCAACGAAAAGCGATAAAGTAAGTATAAGCCATCAGGCATCGTGCTTCGTCGACTATACGGGCTTTCTCGGCATCGCTCATGCCGGGCACTTCATTAATGCGTTCAATCAGAATCCAGCAATGACGTACATTCTCCCAAATAAATTCGTTCGTATAAGGATAAATATTACCGTTCTTGTTTCCGTCAATAGCCGAAGTCAGCGAACCATTATAGTATTTGGAAAACACAGTGGTATTGTTGAAGAAAATATGAAAGTCATCCCCCAACGCATCGGGCATTCCTTTCCAATAGTTCTGGCACTGCGGAGCAGCGTTCGTGGAATTAGTGGGCAGATTGTAATACTGTGTAGCGTAAACACTTGCCAAGAAGTTACGGGTATATTCCGGATTGGAAAATACCTCATCGGCCGTCACCGTACCGCCCGGAGCCTTTTCCAGAAATGAGTTTCCGAACTTTATTTCATCCGTACAAGAAACCATTCCGAGAGTAGCCACAGCTGCTACACCTATGATATGTTTGATATTTAGTTTCATTTTTGCTTAAAAATTAAGTTTCAGACTAATGGTATAAGTACGTTGAAGCGGGTATGAGGGCGAACTGCTGGCACGTGTTTCGGGGTCACCCCAAATATAAGGAGTAAAGGTCAGCAGATTGTAACCGCTCAATGCCACTTGGGCACGATCCAATCCAATCTTCCTGAAGAAAGGAAGTTTCATGTTATAAGCAAGCATAATCGTCTTCAAACGCAGATATTTCGCGTCTTTTTCATAAAGAGCACAATCCTGATAGTTATTAGTAGATCCGTTGGTCCAAGTGGCGCGCGGATATTCATAATGCTGTCCCGGTCTGTCGGGATTCCATGTATTCTCAACATGATATTTCAACAAGCCGCCACGATCTTTCGTCGTACGGTCCAGGAACGGATAGCGGAACACATCACTGATGACACGCGATACGTCCCAAGAACCCGTCCACTGCATGTTAAATTCAAAATCTTTCCATGCAAAACCGGCATTCAGACCGGCAATGTATTGCGGGTCGTCGGTATAGCCCAAGTCACGGGTCTTATCGTCTTCATCGATTATGCCGTTACCGTCCAAGTCCACAAACACGGCATCACCGTCTTTCAAGTCAACGAGTTGTTTCGGAAAAGGCTGACCGAATTTTTCCTCGTACAAACGGGGCGTTTCGTCGTCATAGAAACGGAAGAATTTGTACATATAGCGCGCGCCGATCCGGTGTCCCTTCTCATACTGGTAAGCATTAGTATAGGGAGATTCCTTTTTCTCGATAATCTCATTCTGGTTGTGAGAGATGTTCAACGTAGCCCAATAGCGGAAGTTGTCGTTTACCTTGTGATTCCAGTTCAAGGAGACTTCCCATCCCCAACTGTCTACCACACCCAAATTGGCGTAAGGTGGCTGGAAGCCTACGATAGCAGGTGCAGTGTAGTCTTTCAGCAGGATGTCCGTACGGTGTTCCTTATAGTAGTCGAAAGTGGCACGCAGACGGTCGTTCCATAAATTGACATCAATACCGTAGTTTTGTTTGAATGCCTTTTCCCAAGTCACCTCCGGGTTGTTCTTGTTGTTCACATCCTCATAATAAGCCGGGAACAGCACTGAATTTTCTACACCGAAGTTGTAGGCATAACCGCCACGGGTAGCCATCGCATCACTATACAGAAAGGGGTCGGCCAGATACATGAAGCGCGAACCACCCACTTTGTCGTTACCTACCAAACCCCATGAAGCACGGAGCTTCAAGAAAGGGATGGCTTTTTTCAAGGGCTTGAAAAAGTTTTCCTCGCTGACCACCCAACCAATAGAACCTGCCGGAAATACACCGAAACGGCGATCGGGGTGGAAATTTTCGGAACCATTGTAACCTACATTGAATTCGGTTATATAACGATTCTTGTAGTCGTAAGTGACACGCCCCACCAGACCTACATATCCGCGCGGAATGTCCGAATAACTGCTGGGATAGTAATTCTTGCTCTGATTATAGAGCACCAATGCGCCTACGGAATGATCGCCGAAAGTGCGATTGTAGTTTAACTGTGCCTCGAAATACCAGTCGCGCGCCTTTCCGGTTTCTTCATTGTAACTGACGGGAGTATTTTCGCCTTCTTTACGATAAAGGAGACTGCCATCACTCTGAATAACAGGAAAATAGGTAGCACGCCCCACAGTACCTCCCTTGGTCACGTTGAACATATTGTTATACGAACCTTTGAGCTTAAATGCAAGGCCTTTGGTGATGAAGTCCAGCTTCTGATCTAATGCAAGATCTAGCTGCAACTTGTTATTATTGTAATGGTAATAACCACCGGTACCTCCACTGCTGTAATAATTCATGGCACCGCCTCCTACAAAAGGCAAGGTCAGTCCATCGCTATAATCGGTAGTAGTGGCGACATTCTTTCCGTCAACGATACCCGGACTGCTGAAAGGAGTGGCCTGCAACATACTCATAATCATACCGGAAGCGCCCTGACTGGTACGGGGCTTCTGTGCATTGTCTACCGAACCAGCTAAGTTGAACGACAAAGTGGTAGTCTTGCTCACATCCAAGTCGAGGTTGGTACGATAGTTGAAACGCTGATAGCGGTAGTCGTAATGAAAATCGTCAAATTCGGTAAACAGACCACCTTGTGTCATGAAACCGGCAGAAACAAAGTAGCGCATAGTCTTGGTACCACCACTGATGTTGACATTATGCTTGGATTGCATCGTAACATCTTTCATGATGTAATCGACCCAACGCGTACTCGGAAAGCGGATGGGGTCGCTACCGTCCTTGAATTTCTGAAGCACTCCATCCGAGAACATCGGAGTGAATGTCTCACCGGCAGAGAAATCAAAGTCATTTCGCTGCATCTGGTTGAAGAAAGACCCGTATTCATAACTGTTTGCCTGCTCTAAGAGGCGAGTCGGAGTCAACGCAGAAAAAGAGGTGTTGATGTCAATTTTGGCCTGTCCTTCTTTACCGCGCTTGGTAGTAATCAATACCACACCGTTGGCACCGCGTACACCGAATACGGCCGTAGCCGAGGCATCTTTCAGCACAGTAATGTTTTCGATGTCTTCAGGGTCAATGTCCGCCATGGAACGTTCCACGCCATCCACCTGAATCAGCGGAGCGGAATCTGCCCAAGTACCCTGACCACGTACGAAAATCGTGGCAGCATCCGAACCCGGCTCACCCGAATACTGTACGGTAGTCACACCGGAAAGCTGACCTGCCAACACATTGTTTACAGAAGATATCGGAGTACGAACCAAATCATCCGATTTCACACTCGAAAGCGCACCGGTCACCGTCACTTTCTTTTGTACGCCATAGGCTACTACTTCCACTTCGGCAAGCATTTCGGAATCTTCCGATAAAATGATTTTCATATTCCCGGCAGTCGCTTTCAATACCTTGGTCTTATAACCAATGTATGAAATCTTAATGTTAGTACCCACCGGGACATCCAATTTAAAATTCCCATCAAGATCGGTTATCACTCCAACCTTACCGTCTTCCGACAAGACATTAGCTCCAATGATAGTTTCTCCATTACCATCTACCACAACGCCTTGAACACCCTTCTGCTGTGCATAGAGATTCACGGAAAGCACCGATAGAAATGTAATGAAGAAAAATTGCCTGAACTCATGCAGGTAACCAAACAGTTTGTTTTTTCTTCTGTTTTTCATGCATTCTTTTTTTAAGTTAACGATAGTGTTTTAATTCTCAAATAATAAATATGTCGCAAATATAACCACACATATAATTCCAAATAATGTGAAATTGTACAAAAGCATGTAATAATGGACATTTGAATAAAATGCCACCATTACATCGTCTATTTGCCCAATATTTCCATATTCTTGCACAAATTTCCATCAAAATTACAGAGTCCTTAAAAGGAATCATTGGCAAATACTATCCATCCCTGTACGATTTTGAAGAAAATGATTATTAATCATTCATAATGAAATTAACTCCCGGTTACTAATACTACCTCTACTATTACCACCATTTAATAATGTAGCTATAAACACTAATTCGTCCCCTTATAAGGAACATTGCGTCCCCTTATGGAGGGACGCAATGTTCCTTATAAGGGGACGCAATGTTCTCCATGGAGGGACGAATTAGTATTTACCAAAAGAAAGGTTACTACTTTACCTTTGAGGATTAGTATTTATAATCAGTACCAATAAACGCAACCTGCTCAAAATCTTTCAGATTATGACGTATAATCCAATCAATATAAGTCATAAACATCCAGGCAGTATATTGATATCCGGCTGCATTAAGATGACCTCCCATGAAGTATTTGGTACGGAAATCATCTTCTTTACTATACGACGGTGCATATTTATATAAATCTATCACATATACATTTTTAAAGATATCGGCCATCCGGCGCACCACTTCATTGTATGCCTCATTAGTGGATTCCTCTTTAGGACGTGTAACAACAAATATCTTCGCATCAGGCTGTATACTCTGGATACGTTGTATGATTCCGGCATAACATCCTGTATAAGTCTGGGCATTTTTGGTATAATCATTTTTATTTATATCCGACTCCACATTACCAACCGGATGTTTCTTGTACGTATCGTTCACTCCTAAAGCAATAATATATGCCTGTTTAGGTTCTGCCTTAGCATCTATGTTGTTATTCCTATTTTTAGGATTATTCCAGAAACGCTCTATCCATCCCCTCGCCGTTTCTCCACCCTGTGAATAATTATCTCCTTTCGCTCCGGTTGCATAGCAAATGAACTGTCCCCAGGAATATTCATATAGATCAGCATATCCTTTACTTCCATCTGATTTATGATATTCATGTTCTCCACTACATAGAGAATCGCCTATAAATCCCCAAGAACGAAATATGGAGCAGAAACCCGGTTGCTGCAAAACTACGGCAATCGGATTTTCAAGAGTACCATTTCCATCTTCATTATTCGAAGCATAACCTAAGACTGTCCCTGTGAATAGGAGCGTAACAACGATTCCTGACACCAATAATATTGGTTTAGCAATGTTTTTCATATAGTTCATTCTTATAATTTATTCGTTATAATACAATTCTTTAAAAACATAATTACATCAAATTACATGAAAGTATCACGCTTATTGAACCAAGCGAAGTGGAGTTAACGTTACAACACCACAAAGTCCGGACTGCTTCGGTTCCCAATTCTCCGCAGAAAATTTACCGTCCTTTCCTACATTCTCCTTCCGCCTTGCATTAAAGTTGGTATTATAGAATTTTCTCCACTCAATACCCTTTTTATCAAGATCGGCTATGCGGTTAGCCATCAGATTTGAAACCCTAATTTTAAGTTTACTATCCTCTTTCAGAAGATTTCCAGGAATTTCAATACTATAAGGAGCACTGATAAGAGTTCCGATGTATGTATCATCCACATAAACAGAGGCACTTTCATGCACTTCTTCCACACTTAAAAGCCAAGCTGGAGCTTGAGCAGGTAATGCAGGAATTTGTGTTACATATTCTGCAGTGCCAGAAAACACTTCGTATTCAGGACCATAAGTAGTCCAGGATTCAAGCTGTCGAACCGTTTTTGAAGCAGGTAATTCCGGACCGCCTTTCACAAAAGTCAGCGTCCAGTCACCCATAACGCCCACCGGATCTCCATTTTCTTCATAATAAGGATAAAATTCTCCATTTGCCTTCCCTTGGAAAGTCTCTATAACCAAAGACTCATCAGGTTTCATTTGAATATAGATTTCATGTTTACCCCCATCTTCCTTCACCTTTGCATAACCTGCTACACCACTCATCGGATTATATAAGGCAGCAGAACGATAATCTGCATTAAGTGTAATCCATCCGTCAAATGCTTCTTTTGCAGGATTCTTAATAAAATAATAAAAATCACCATTATCCTTTATGCGACGGATACATTGTAAACCGGAAGCTACAATCTTCTCCGGCTTTACCTCTGCTTTATCCACTAATGCAGATAAGTCATCAGACAAAATAATCTTTCCTTTCCCATAAGAAGCCATACGTACATTACCTTGCCCGGTAAACGACAGTTGTTCTTTAAGATTATTCAATCGTTTTTCGGCCGTCTCCATATCAGATAATCCGGGAACACCCGTTGGAAGAATTTTATGGAATAATATTGTAGCCCCATCATTGGCCAGATTCATCAGTTTTTCGAATGTCTCCGCAGGAATCAAATGAGTTTCAGGTACAACAATCGTTCGATAATCATTCCCACCTGTAGATAAAACCGTCTTTTTATAAGTTACATCAAGCAATTGCTTATCTGATATGGCATCCCATGAATAACCGTTTTCCGTAAAGAAATCCCCACATTCTTTCATTGACAATTCATTGAAAAGATGACCGGAATCGAAATGGCTCAACAGACCTCTTTTCCTGGGTACAGACCATAAATCGGCAATAGAAAAATAAAGTAGAATATCATTAGAGGGTTTACCAGCCTGCAAGAAACTTTGTGCCCGGGCTACATATTGGTTTATCGTTCCAAAATCTTCCCAGAAACTATTAGCCGGAGTAAAATGTACGGCAGCATAGAAAAGCCATCCGGGCCACATGGCATCCTGAGGAGAATATGCAGTGCCGTGATAAAATATGTGATTGACTCCAGCTAACAAGAATTTGTCAACATTCGACTTCACCATCCCCAAAGTAGATTCAAAATGCTCACTCAACCATGTACACGTTTCCGAAGAAACCAGTTTCTTGCCTGTGACATGTGCCGCCGAAGACGCACTTTTCAGATTTACAATATCATTTCCCTCTATTTCCGGGACATCACTTGCCGCATATAAATCGAGCACATTAGCAGGAGAACCATGTGCTTGATTTCGGATCCCCTTTCCTTGCCTGGCTGCCCATTGTTGCCAGTTTTTGGTATACTTATCAAGCAAGAGTTCGCTGATAGTCATACGATAATCATACAATATTCTGCTATTCATCTCCGATGTATCCAATCCAAGCAAAGCCGGCAAATATTCTTTCAGATCATATCCCTGGAACTTCTGAAACTCCACAAAGAATTCAGGCGTCCAGTTAGATTCTCCCGAAGCATCATCCACTTCATACGAGTCATTAAAATAATATCTCAAATAGCTTAAATCTTTTCCTTTAAAAGCTTCATCAAACTTATTCAAATAAGTATTTAATGCATCTTCTGAAAAATGATCTATCACCAGTCCTTCTCCACCCGGGCCGGAACGTTCTACCATTTTTCCATGATCACCCTGAAATAGCGCACAAATCATCCATTCACCTTCGGGAGCAGTCCATGCAAGTTTACCTTCAATTACTTTATCAGTCAGATCTATGACCTCTTTAAAGCCGTTCTCTGAGATTCTATTAGCCGTTACTGCCAGTGGCGGAAGCTCTTTTTCATAACGAACCTGATCAAAAGCATATTCTTGGCGCGGTTGATTGGCTGCTAAGGGAAATTTCACGTCTGTAGTTTGCAGTTTCCTATTACTTTGCATACGCACTAATGGTTGTTGCTTATAAGAAATCACATCTGTTAGTGTTTGTCCGCCTTTCAATCTATACACTTTTGAACTCATATTTTTGGAAGCCTTACTCTCGTCAATCCAGGGACCTCCGAAAGGCCATCCCGAAGCATTAGCAAGATCCACTCCCAACCCTAACCGCTTCGCTTCCCGAAGAGTATAAGTGAAATGTTCGACCCATTCAGGAGACAAATACTCTACAAACTGATCTTCAGTTCCACGAACCCCATATATAGGAGTTATTTCAACTCCACCAAGTCCAGCCTTCTGATATGCTTCGAGTGCAACATTCAAATCTTTTTCATTAACGGCACTCCCCATCCACCACCAACGAGTCCACGATTTCATCTCCGGTGTAATTGTCGGCCATTCTACTTGTGGTTTCTGCACCTCACTACAACTACACAAACTGACCGCTACTAACAATACAGTAGCTGTCTTGATGATTCTTTTATTGAGTCCAGACATATCTAAGACGGTTTAAATGATTACTTTATTAATTCCGGGATAATTCCTTTAAAACATAATTTCAGCCAAACACTTATACATTTCCCTACCCAAATGCTCTGCCGATTTTTTATTAAAATGAAGTCGGTCGTTCAATAGCTCCGCATCAGACATATCTATCAGATAGGCATTTGAATCTTCCTCTGCCAGGCGGCGCATACCAGCTTCCACCTCACTGCTATAGGATTTATTACTTCTGGCAACTGTGCCGAATATAAAGGGAAGCTTCGAATAATCCTTGCCTGTTTTCTGACTTAAATGTGTGCGTACATAAGTGACTACAGCCTTCAGATTATCATAATAATCTTTTCCTTTACGCTGATCACTCTCTCCCTGATGCCAGAGAAAAGCATCTATTTGATACCCTTCTTCCAACTTCGAAAGAGTTTGATCAATGCAAATATCTATTTCCTGGATAAATGACAATAACAGCGATCTTCCTCCTTTAGATGTCGATTCTGTTTGAGATAACCATTCAGGATTTGCCGACCAATATCTTCCTTTTGCAGAATCATAGTTAGGGGCAATAGAAGTTCCGCCAACTGCCCATTTAATCACATAAAATTTTTCTTTTAATAACTGTTCCAGCCAATAATAAGTCACAGCGTCATAGGCCCATAGGGCATTTCGCTCACTTCGCGCAGCCCGGGGCCAAAAAGGGATAAATTTTCCGTCCGGATCATTCTGTGCAATCCGGCAATAAGGATATGCCCCTTCAGAATACTCTACAGTATCTTTTGCCAATGCTTTAATATAGTCTGGTAAATCTTTATTTGAGGTCCGTCCGTCAGTATTCGACTGACCGGCTGTAATAATTACATGAACCGGCTTGGATGCAGCCATATAACAGCTACTTACAGCAAAAATAAGAGAGAAAATAAGATGTTTCATCACTTGCTTCATTAGATTTTCATTTTCGTTTGTACTTCACTTTCTCAAAAAAAACTTTAAGTTTTCAATCAAGTTTCAAGCTTGCCAATTATTTCATAATAGACATCTTTTTTATGGTTTTACTTATTTAAGATTTACTTCTATTACACCTCCATAAGGATTAAAGTCAAAAACGGCTTTATCTGTATGAAGTTGTACAGGCAGTTTCTTCCCGTCTTGTCTGACGGAAATCTTCTTTATCTGCTTTCCTTTAATAACCAGCGTCAGTGGTTCTATAAATAGCTCCTTATCCAAAGTCAATCCCGGAGTAATTCTCAAATGATTCTTTTCGCACACAATATCCAACTGAATCGCTCCCTTTTCTTCAATATAAGCCGCCACTTCACGGAATGTCCCAACCCAGATTTTATCTTCCTTTGCCTTGACCTGATCTAAATGATCCCAGAAGCGTTGTGGATCACGAAAAGCGTCATAACCATAGGTCAGGCCATGCGTCATACCTACGCCCCAATCATTGGTTTCTATTAAAGTATTTACCCAAGATTCCAGATTCTGAGGAGTAGATTTACTACCGATAGAACGTTGTTTGGTTCTTGTACCTACCCGGTTCTGAACTGCAATCTTCTTAGCCTCTTCTTTCTTATTGTTATTAGGATATACAAAAGTACGGGGCATGACTCCTGTATTGGCAAATATGGCACTATCGTTTTTATAAATATCCTCTCTGATTTCCTCTAATGGAAATCGGGCAAAATTCTTATGTTTCCAACCATGATTTGATATCTCATGTCCTCTGTCCGATAAGTCTTTCACTTGCGACCAGCTCATCCTCGTGGTATCTGTAGCTAGTCCACCCTCGCTATTAATCTTAGAACCATTAATAGCAAATGTCCCCCTGAATCCCCTTTTCTCAAACTGAGGAGCAACCAATGAATATTGTTCTGCCAAGCCGTCGTCGAATGTATAACTGATAGCACAAGCCTTATCACCTTTATACGGAGCAATAGCCAAAGTATAGTGTTTTTTAAAAGCAGTCTGGACAACAAGAGTGTCTTGTCCACTCATATGGTAATGAATTATCCCCTTCTTTGTGAAAGTTATCTGTTTGGCATTTACCGGCATCCAAATACCCAGTGCAATCAAGATCACGAATAGCTGTCTCATATCTTCTATTTTTCAATAATATTAAAATGTATTGCAAACTTAGCACCATATAAAAAAAGAGGCAATGTAAAAACAGACAAAAACATAGAAAATCGTGCTTTTCATCGAATCCCAGTACTTCCAACCCCTACTGAAACACACTTGCTCCGTACCAACACCGTACTTTCTCCGTGTAGAGGTACCTCTGAGTGGAGAATGTACGGAGCAAGTACGGTTCGGATACGGTTCAGGTATGAACAAGGTATAAATGCCATACGAAAACAAATATTACATACATCTGTACATACCTCTATATAATAAATGATGCAAATGCCCTACTTTAGCGGTGAATTTTTCAGTAGAATTCATAGAGATCAGATGACAATTAATAATCAATACTTTAATTATATGAAAAGAAGATATACCTTTTCCCTACTCTTGTCTGGAGCGCTTCTTTTTTCGTGTGCACAACCCCGACTGAATATTGATAACTTTGAATGGGGAAAAATCCCTCAACAACCGGATTTCTCCTGGGCAGAGAATGTAGGTAGCCGGCAATTACCGGATAGTAGTACAGTGGTATCCGCTAACTCCTTCGGTGCTGTTGCCGATAGTACGGTTCTTAGTACAGATGCCATTCAAAAAGCAATAGACAGTTGCGCACTCTCCGGAGGAGGAACCGTTACGCTGCAACCGGGTTATTATCTGACAGGAGCACTCTTTGTCAAAAGCGGGGTTAATCTGCAAATAAGTAAAGGCGTGACCCTGATAGCCTGTTCTGATATTCATTGTTATCCGGAATTCCGCTCACGCATTGCAGGTATTGAAATGGTATGGCCCGCAGCAGTAATAAATATCATCGGCGAAGAGAAAGCATCTGTCAGTGGCGAAGGGACTCTGGATTGCCGGGGTAAGATATTTTGGGATAAATACTGGGCTATGCGGAAAGAATACGAAGCCAAAGGTTTACGCTGGATTGTGGATTACGACTGTAAGCGTGTCCGCGGTATCCTCGTTGAAAACAGTTCGGACGTCACTTTAAGTAATTTCACATTGATGCGTACCGGTTTTTGGGGATGCCAGATTTTATACTCTGACCACTGTACAGTAGACGGATTAATTATTAATAACAATATTGGCGGACGTGGGCCCAGTACGGATGGCATCGATATCGATTCATCCACAAATATCTTGATAGAAAACTGTGAAATAGACTGTAACGATGATAATATATGCCTGAAAGCGGGTAGAGATGCTGACGGTTTACGTGTGAACCGTCCTACAGAAAATGTAGTGATACGCAATTGTATCGCTCACAAAGGTGGAGGATTGATTACATGTGGCAGCGAAACTTCCGGCAGCATACGCAATGTACTGGCTCACAACCTCAAAGCCATGGGAACTTCGGTTATATTACAACTGAAAAGTGCCACAACCCGTGGTGGAACCATCGAGAATATTTATGTAACCCGGGTAGAAGCCGAAAATAACCGCAGAGTCCTTGGGGCCGAACCAAACTGGAATCCTAAGTACAGCTATAGTACACTGCCTGAAGAGTATAAAGGTAAAGAAATACCGGAACATTGGCAAACGATGCTCACCCCGGTAGACCCTCCGGAGAAGGGCTACCCTCATTTCCGTAACATATACTTATCCCATGTCAAAACAACCTATGTACGGGAATTCATTTCCGCCTCCGGTGAAAATGACTCATTACGTCTGGAGAATTTCTATCTGCATGCTATTGAAGCACAAGCTCAGAAGGCAGGAATGATCCGTTTTACACGGAATTTCAACGCGACAGAAATAAAGCTCTCAGTACCGGAACCTCATTCTATGCTGTTAGAGGAGAATGAACAGAGTAATATCCGGATAGAATATGTAAAGACTGTCAGCAATCAAAATACTGTTGAGAATCAAGCTAATTAAAGTATAGCCTCTTTATATCGTATGGCTCTTGCTGGATAATACATGATCCAACAAGAGCCATAATCATATATTCCCCCCCTCTTCCACACATTAACACATTTTAGTTTTATTCCTATAGGGAGTTCTCTTTCCGCTCCTGTCTTTAATTATGAACTATAAACTAAACTAAATTAAAACAGTATGAAACAACTTTGTAAAAAAATGGCGGGAGCTGCAGCTATTCTCTTCATCCTTGCCGCATGCAGTGAGAACAATTCCAATTATCCCGAAGAGTATGTAGGCTTTGACAAGACTACCAAGAATTATTCATTCGACAGAAGTAAAGATGTTGAAGAGTTCGACATTAAAATTATCGCCGCAGAGAAGAAAAAAGAAGACCGGGAAGTCCTTATCAACGGAGTAAGTATGCCAGGACAAACTGTCGTATTCAGCATCGAGGATAAAAAGGTTATTATTCCTGCAAAAAAGAAATCTGCCAATCTGCGTGTGAAGATCTATCCCAAGAAAATAAAAAATAAGGCAGAGTTTCGTATTGTCTGTATCCCGCAGGATAAGGAAGCAAAAAGAACACAAATCACGGTCTACCTGGAACCCAAATAACCTGAACCTGACTTTCACTATAATAAATAACGAGAATGAATCAGCAAAAGATGCAATTTCTCAATTAAAAAAGGATTTAGCGTAGGGAGTTTTTTCATTTTAACTGTCTTTATAGGAAAGAAAGATGAAGAACATGGAACAAGATTTTGAAAAAATACTCAATAAACTCGTAGCCTCCACCCGTTCGCCGAGAGGAAAATTTTCCAAAGCTAACAGTTGGATACTTCTTGAAAAACGGTTACCACGTCTGCAACGCCGCATCCTTTCATTGCGCACTATGGCGAGTGCAGCCGCCGTTGCCGTGCTTTGCGTACTGGGATGGTGGGCATACTATATGTTCGCCCCGGTACCATTGCAAACCGTATCCACGCTAGCAGAAACACGTAGTATAACGCTACCCGACCAAACAGAAATAGTACTGAACCGCTACTCTACTCTGACTTACCCCGAACGGTTCAGAGGAAAAGACCGGAAAGTACAGTTGCAGGGTGAAGCTTACTTCGAAGTCAGTAAGGATGCGGCACACCCTTTCAAGGTGGAGGCCGAAGCGGTTATAGTACAAGTTTTGGGTACTCATTTCAATATCGAAGCCTATCCCGAAGATGCGCAAGTTAAAACAACGTTACTGGAAGGTTCTGTTGCTGTCAGCCTCATCGGTAAAGAAGAAGAACGCCTGGTACTCTCACCTAACGAAAGTGCCATTTACAATAAGGATAAAAAGAGCTTAACTTTACACACCGAAAAGGATGCATCGGAAGAGATTGCCTGGAGAAACGGAACACTGCTTTTTAAAAGTATTCCCCTGCAGGAGATTGTCCGGCAACTTTCCAATGCTTTTCATACGGACATCCGTATAGAAGATACTGATTTGCAGAACTACCACATGACGGCTACTTTTTCCGATGGTGAAACATTGGAAGAAATCCTTTCTTTGCTTTGTCGCAACCAAAAATTTGGATACAAAAAAACGAATGACACTATAACGATCACACAAAAATTAAACTAGAATGAAATCCTCTATCTGCTCACCCCGCACCATCAGGAAATTATTCCTGGTGGGAGCGGTTCTCCTCTCGACCTGTACTCTACAAAGTACGCTCGTATTTGCCACTTGTGTTTTACAGGCCAACCCTTCACAAACGCGTTTTAGTATTAAACTACAAAATGCTACGCTGGAAGAGTTTGTGAAACAAATGGAACAAAAAACCGGTTACAGCTTCATCTATGGAGAAGAAGTACGCTTGAATAGCCGTATCACATTGGCTGTCCGCGATCTCACTATCAATGAAATCCTACGGAAGGCTTTTGAAATGCAGCCTATAGGCTTCGAAATATCAGGAAAACATATTTTGCTACATAAGCGGCCCATGCCGCAGAAAACCGTAAGCCGACGGTTCACGATCAGCGGATACGTGACGGACGGAGCGTCTTCCGAGACGCTGATTGGTGCCAATGTTCTCGATAGTCGTCAGCGTGTGGGCACTGCCACCAATCCTTTCGGTTTCTATACCCTCACCTTACCTGAGGGAGATGCAGAATTAAGTTTTTCGTATTTAGGGTACGAAACACGGCACAGTTCGTTCCCGCTAAACCAAGACACCGTGCTCAATATTCGCCTGAACACTAATAACGAACTGGCGGAAGTGATCATACTTTCGGATAAAAAGGAAGCTGGTATCCAAGCCACCGCCATGGGTGCACATGAGATTCCCATGGCACAAATACAACATACACCCGCTGTACTGGGGGAGGCTGATATATTGAAAACCATCCAGCTAATGCCAGGCGTACAGGCAGGAACCGAAGGCTTCTCCGGTTTATATGTACGTGGTGGAGGACCGGATCAGAACTTGATATTGCTGGACGGTATTCCTATATATAATGCCGACCACTTATTGGGTGTCTTCTCTATCTTCACACCCGAAGCTGTGAAAAAGGTTACACTGTTCAAGAGTTCTTTCCCGGCACGCTATGGCGGACGTCTTTCGTCTATTGTAGACGTGCGTACCAACGATGGGGATATGAAACGTTATCATGGTGCACTGAGCATAGGTACACTCACTGATAAGATACATTTGGAAGGACCTATTATCAAAGATCGCACTTCTTTTTCGCTTAGCGGACGTGGTACGCATACTGCTTTTTTATCTAACTTGTTCACCAGTGATGGAGAAAGTTACAATTATTACTTTTATGATCTCAATGCCAAAATCAATCATAAATTCAGTGACCGTAGTCGCCTTTTCCTTGGTTTCTACCACGGAAAAGATCATTATCATTTCAACCTCAAAGAAGACTATACATACGGCGATGAAGGATCAGAGACTTATCAGAAGAATAATTATAATGACAAAACGAGCCTGAACTGGGGAAATACCATTGTATCAGGACGTTGGAACTATGTATTCAACAATAAACTATTCAGTAATACTACTATAGCTTTCAATAGCTATCGAATGCAGTTACGCAGCAAATCTATAGAACATCGTATCATTAGCAAAGAGCAATATGGTTTTCAGTACCATTCGGATTATCGTTCGGGAATCCGTGACTGGAGTTTTCGGACAGACTTCGACTACACCCCTATTCCTGCACACCACATAAAGTTTGGTGTGGAATACTTGTACCATACCTTCCGTCCCGAAACAACTACCTCGAAAATGAAGGAAGAAGAAAACGGAGCAATAGGACAAGATACTTTATATCACGGAATTTCAAACAGCTATCTGCATGGACATGAAGTTTCGGTCTACGCAGAGGATAATTTCGACATTGGAAGTCGCACCAGCATAAATGCAGGAGTTCACTTCTCCCTATTTAACACACAGGGTAAGAATTACTTTTCAGCACAACCACGAGTTTCCGTCCGTTATCGATTCGATCATGACTTCTCTGTAAAAGCATCTTTCTCTCAGATGGCACAGTATGTACATCAATTGTCATCTACTCCTCTTGCCATGCCTACAGATCTTTGGGTACCTATCACTAAAAACATACGCCCTATGTTTTCCAATCAATACTCCATAGGTGGATATTATACAGGAATCCCAGGTTGGGAGTTCTCAGTGGAAGGCTACTACAAGCAGATGCGTAATGTACTGGAATATCAGAATGGTGTTTCATTCTTCGGAAGTTCTACTAACTGGGAAGATAAAGTGGAAATGGGTAAAGGGCGTTCAATGGGAATAGAATTCATGGCGCAGAAAACAATAGGTAAAACCACCGGATGGCTGGCATATACTCTGGCAAAAGCGGACCGTCAGTTCAAAGAAGGTGGCATCAACAATGGTGAACGTTTTCCTTATAAATATGACCGTAGACATAATATAAGTCTTTCCCTTAACCATAAATTCAACGAACGGATTGATGTCGGTGCTTCTTGGGTGTTTAACAGTGGAGGAACAGCTACCATACCGGAACAACAAACCGTTATCATCAAACCTGATGGTAGCATCACACAGGCCAATTATATCTCCAGACGTAATAATTATCGTCTGCCCTCCAGTCATCGCCTGAACCTTGGTATAAACTTCAATAAGAAAACGAAGCATGGCATGCGCATCTGGAACATTAGCATTTACAATGCTTATAATGCAATGAACCCAACATTAATCTATACCAAACAACGAAACAGTGATTATTATATGGATAAATATTATGAAAATCAGTACCATAATAATAAATTTTGGTACCAGAGTGATGATGGGAATATGTACGAAGCTTATGACAAAACAAAAATTGTTATCAAAAAGCTGACTTTATTGCCAATCATTCCATCTGTTACCTATACTTATAAATTTTAAGAAGAACAGTTATACTATAAATTCAGACGAAAATGAAAACAAGAAGATTTTTCTTATACCTTATTATATATGTAGGTATCAATCTCTTCGCCTCTTGTGAGAATGAGATCCCCTACACCCCACCATATCGTGAACCGCAACTCATTATGAATGCCCTTCTCGATGCCGGTGAGCATGAGAATTTCGTCTTTCTTAGTGTAAGTGGTATAGAGGGTATCTCACATGTTGAAACTGCCAGCCTTACTCTTTACATCAATGGACAACTTGCCGAAACTCCCGAAGAACTACCTCCATTGAAGCCTATCGGTAGTCTGGATGTAGTTTATGATCCAGACGCACCTCTCAATAATCTTCCTGAAATTGCAAAGCGAAAGAAGTATCGTATCACCACGACTCTGAATCCTGGAGACAACATTCGTCTGGAAGCTATAGCAGAAAACGGGAAATACCATGCAACAGCAGAAGTGACTGTCCCTTACCCTGTAAATACGATTCAGGTGGATACATGCCTCGCCAGACTCAAAGAATACAATGGTTGGAATACTTACCGCCAATTTAAAATCACATTGCAAGATCGTCCCAATGAAAAGAATCATTATCGGCTGGACATACGAAATGACATCACCGTTTACGGGCAATATAACAACTATAAAGACACCATTGTCTACTCACGGTATACAGATTTGATAAATCGGGAAGATATCATATTAACAGATGGAAAGCCCAGTAATAGTGAAGATTACGAAGATGATCCGTTCGGTAGTTACATTGAAAACAAATACAATGTTTTCACAGATGGACGCTTTTCCGGCAGTACCTGTACACTGAAAGTTTACACCCAGCTTTATAATAATGATTATTCAGGACTTTATAACGTCACTCGCCGCTCCAAAAGCATCACTGTCCGCCTACTCAGCATCAGTGAAGCAGAATTTCGCTATCTAAAAGCTTTAAACTATTTGGAATCAGACAACTATGAGGAAGCACTCATGGAACCTGTCATCATACCAAGCAATGTAAAAGGCGGTCTCGGATTTGTAGGAATCAGTTCGGAAACAAGAATGACAATGCAGCTGCCTGATGAGATTATTGACAATGAAAACTTACCACCATATACTCAATAAGATTATACCATGAAGCATTATATTCTTCTTTTATTAGTAGCCGTGTCTTTCTGTTCCTGCCGGAGTTCGCGCAGCATGCAGAAAGAATTGAATGGCATGCGCAGCAATCTTTTCTATGAGCTTATCTCGCAAGAACATACCGGCAAAGTCAAAGACAGCATCTATCTGGATTTCATAGATTATTCCAACACTGATTATTACAGCACTATCAAGCGGAAAGGTGGTTTCTTCATTCCACTGATTATCTTTAATAGGCAACAGGATCGCTTCCGCACACGGCTGGGTGAACATTCTCTCAGCCAACTTTATCGTGAATTCCTCACGGATGCATTATTAACCGAATGTAATAGTAGCACCTGCTTCCAATTAATAGATAACAAAGACAATCAAGTTCCTGCTGACTCCGCTTACCGCCTGGAGGTAAAAGTCAGGCAGAATGAAACAACTGGTGGCGTTATTTTAAATGAAAGCGGATTTATTTGGTTCGAAGGTGGTTACATTACCTTGCAAAGTGCTCGTTACCGCCCGGCACAAACTCAACTTTCCATTTCTATACGTTTTTCGCACCATGGTGATTGCTTGTTAGACAAAACCTACAATGTCAAGCATAAGCAGTCTCGCAGAGATCGGAACTATGAAGATTCCTATGCCGCCAATCAAGGCTGCCTGGATGATATGGCCGAATGCCTGTCACTTGCCACCCGGGAAATTGTTGAAGAAATCAGCCAGGAGCTGAATTTACTCATGTCCGCCCGATAGCCCATTATACATTCCACGCAAAGCATCCACTATCATTCTGATCGACCGTGTACGATAACCATATTACATTCATATTACAAAAAAGGCCTTAAACAATCAAAATAACATCATATAATTGATCTACATCAAGAAATAGTCATCTAAACAGCACTTTCTTTCTTTTTCATTTTTGTGTTATAAAACATATTTCTATATTTGCACAGGTAAAAAGAAAAAGCTAAGCGCTTAGAGCTGTTTTCAATAGGTATTAGATTTTTAGAGTTAGAATTGTTTTTAGGTATAACAAATTAAAAGTAGGTATTATGAAACGTTTAGGATTAACATTAATGGCAGCAGTCTGCCTGACTGCTACGACATTTGCAGCAGGAAATCAACCTACAACTGCAAAATGGGATGGTAACATCAACGTAACCAAGTTGAGTAAATATTTAAATTTATCCGCTGACCAGCATGAAGAAGTAGCAAACATTTGCGATTACTTCTCTACACAGATGGAACGCGCTACAACTGCCAAGAAGGATCAGAAAAAGAAACTTCACAATGCAGTTTATGGAAACTTGAAGTTGATGAGAAAAGCACTGACTGACAAACAATATGCTGAATATGCAAGAGTATTGAATGTCACTTTGCAGAACAAGGGTATCGAAATGAAATAATTTCACATCGATAATTAGGAATATCCTTTTTGATTAATAAATAAATTGTAAAAGAGGGCGCTGAACATTACGTTTAGCGCCCTCTTTCCTTTGTCAACACTATCTAAGTGCCGACTCCCTAACCAATATATATTTCATTTACAAACAATATTTGTCTTGTAGTTCCTTCTTGTATTTCTTAGAAACCAACAATTCCGTTGCATTTTCAAAAGGTGGATACAATATACATTTACCATCCTTGATAATCATCAAATAATCAATATTGATGATAAAAGACTGATGAATTTGCACGAAACAAGGCGAATGCTGCGTTATCTGTTCAGCAGTCATTCCACGACGCAATGCCAATGGGGGTTGATTATTAAGCATTACTTCCCATTGTTTGCGGTCAGAGCAATAGCGAAAAAATCCAACCTCTGCAGGACGCAACGCTCGCATATCATTTGTCGGTGTAAATACAATGAAGGTTTGAGCACTATAGAGTGGCATCCCTACAGGTAATGTTGTTCTCTGTCCTGCCTCTGCCTGTTTCACAAAACGTGCTAATATATCTTTCAATTCTTGTTCTCCAAAAGGTTTTAATAAATAATCGAACGCAGACTCACGGATCGCCTGTATCATATATTTGTCGTAAGCTGTATAAAAAACAACCCGCATATTCCACGAAACATCATTCCGAATATCCTTTAGCAGTTCCATACCCGTCATGTCCGGCATTTCCACATCCAAAAAAAGCAAATCAGGTTGTACCTTAGTAATTACTTTTTTGGCTTGCTTACCATTCCGGGCTGTCTTTTCCAAAGAAAAACGCACATCTTTACTTAACTCGAAAGTCAAATTCTCGAGTGCTACATCATCATCGTCAACTATTATAACTTTATATTTATTCATGTCTATTTCATGTATCCTTTGGCGAATGTAAAGATTATCTAGTTTCCAGGCAAAACTCTCAAAGTGATTTTATAGACTATCCGGCGATAATTCGTCCTATCCTTGCTAAAAACAAGATTAAACGTTATCACTTAATCCTATAATCATACTTATCCGGCAACAGGAAAGTGACTTCACATCCAATTTCGCCATTGGATAAAGAAACATTATGTATAGCTACATCTATTGTTTCCTTATTCTTCATATTTAGAATCTGAATTGTCTGCATAATAACCTTCATACCTGTACCAGTTCCCCTGTTCCGGCTATTTGGACGATAACCTCCACCATTATCCCTGATTTGAATAGAGATTCCATTGGCTTGGCGAGCAATAATAATCCACAAATTTCTTTCTCCTTCCTTCTCTTTCAGAGCATGCTTCACTGCATTTTCTACAGGAATCTGTATCAACATAGAAGGTAGCTGAACTTGCTCAGGATTCACACCTTCACCAATCTCTATCATCGGATGGAAAGTTATCCCTAATGAGCGACGCTCCAAATCGATATAGGTTTTCACAAAATCCAGTTCTTCCGCTAAAGTGACACATAATTGCTCAGCCAGTTCCAAATTACGCCGCATCAGTTTGACCAAGGAAGATAGTTCCTGCTTCTCTTCCGCTTTCCTTCCTGCCATTTCCTGATTAAGCACATTAAAGATGAAATGAGGAGATAAGCGGTTACGGATATTTTCCAAACGAAGTGAAGAAACTGTACGACGGTTTTGAGCTAACAATAACGCGCGCTTCTTCTTACTGTACAGATAGACAAAAACAACCACCAGTAAGGTAATAGTGGTAAGGGCAATCCATAAGGTCTCCATCTGCCGAAGTTCAAGAACTTCATTCTCCTTTTCCCGGATAAAAACTTTCTGCGCCATCACTGTAGAATCCTGTTGGTAACGCAAGGCCAGATCAGCCGTACGCATCTCTACACGCTCATTACGGATAGAATCATCCATCCGATTATTTTCTTTCAAATAAAAATATGCTTTTCGATAATCTCCCGTTTCTTCATAATATTGCTGCAGATACTTATTGCGTATGTTCACCATATCCGGATCAATATCCGGTGAAGTTATGCTTTCTGATAAAATACGCCAAGCTTTAGGCAAGTCTTTCTGAATCAGTGCCAATTCTATTTTCTGTGTATCAATATAATAAAGTGCAGTTGTTATTCCTGTTTTCTCAAAAAAAGGTTGGCACTTGTTGATATATTTAGCTGCAGAATCGGGCTCATCCACTTGCAAGAAGCAATCTCCCAAATTCAACCAACCCAAGTTCAACTCGAAAACCATATCGGGATAACCTTCAACAAGATCAGTAACTTTTCGGAAATAATTGATAGCCGTTTCATAATCTCCCCGATAATAATAAGAAGTCCCACGGTTGTTCAGATAGAAATGCTTCTCAAAAGGCAACATGTCCTCATAACTTCTGGCCGCAAGATTATAATAATAATCACATTGCTCAAAATCACGCAAAGCCACATATATCTGTGCTAGTCCATAATAAATCGGCGGTTTCTTTGTAGAAGTGATATTTAGTGAATCGCACAATAACAGTGCCCTTCTGTACCATGCCGCTCCCACGTCCAATTTACCTAAACGGTTAGTAGCATCAGCCAGATTCATCAGAATATCAGGTACAACTTCTATTTTAGTGCCATGCATCCGTAGTTCATAAGCTTTTCGGAAATAAACTTCTGCAGAATCCATATGTCCTGTACGCGCGTAGATATTCCCCTTCATATTAAAACAATCAGACTGTAAATCTGCCAATTGCGGAGAGAACGGTTGTCTTTCTGTAAAATCTTCGATTTGTTGTATTAAGAGCCGGGCAGAATCCATATCAGAAGACATCATACAAGTCTTAGAAGCCACAATCAGATAGTTATAACGTACCAGACTGTCTTTAATTTCTCGCATTTTTTGCAATGCTTGTGTACGTACTTTCCGAGGGGCAATAGATACGGAATCTCCATTTGCTATGAAGAATGCTTCGAATGCTTGCATTTCAGGATTTACCTCTTTTTGCTCCTGAGGTGTGCATGCATTCCATATTATTAGTATTCCCATCAAAAACAGGATGACTCTTACTTGCCTCTTCCCCCTCTTTTGCATAAATACACAATTAATAGATACGTTATTGTCAAGACCTTTGCAAACATAAGTTTTTTTTATGAGACAAAAGAATATTAAATAGAATTTTTATAGACGTATCTGGAAAACAAAGAGTATCTAATACAATTTGTAAAACAATATAAAAACAGCAAACATCTTACATATAAGAAGTTAAGAGTTTGTCGACAAGATGTTAACTTTTTGTCAACAGGAAATTAATTTCTTGTCGACAAAGAATTAATATTTTATAAGAAACTGATAATCAATGCCAAAAAGCAAGACATAGAAACTACATCTATGCAATATTTATTACTATACAAGTTTATCAAACTTTGAATCAGACTAATAAAAGGTAAATGGATATTCACCAATGGTACAGCTATAAAAACATTTTTTCTTATTTAAAGCATCCAGGATAATCCTCTTTTTATTCATAATAAACCACTATTTCATCCGTTTAGGTAATTTTCCCTTTAATAATAATTTGGATAAAATCCATTATTAGGTAAATTTGAATATAAAATAGCATGGTTATTATGAATGAAGAAACACAAAAGGACAGAATACGTGGTTCATTAATAGGTGGAGCCATAGGTGACGCTTTAGGATATCCTGTAGAATTTATAGATTCGTATGCAGGTATTCAAAGAAGATATGGAGATGCAGGAATTACCCGTCTCGACGTCAGACAATGGTGGAAGAACGAAGATAGTTCTACTGGAAAAGCTTGGGTTTCTGATGACACACAGATGACGTTGTTTACAGCCTGTGGCATATTGAATGCAAAAGAAAAAGGGAGTGCTCCCATACCCAGTATTTGTGAAGCTTATATAGAATGGTATTATACTCAATTAGGTAGGAAGAGTAAGCGTTTCAATGAATGCTGGATCGGTGATATTCCGGAATTAAATCAGCGCAGAGCACCCGGAGACACCTGTCTCACTGCTCTTTCGGATATCATTGCGGGAAAAGCACCCCATAATAACAGTAAGGGATGTGGTGGAGTTATGCGCATAGCACCCATACCTTTATATGGACTGGGCCAAGGACGAATATCGGATATAAATACTCTTGATTACCTTGCAGCAAATGCGGCAAAGCTTACTCATCAGCATCCATTAGGCTTTATCCCAGCAGCCTTTACAGCTCACGTCATTTATCGTTTAGCAAGTGATAAAAATCCGGAGAAAGAAATATTCAAAAACTATATCAGAGAAGGATTGGAATCCGTACAACGGATGTTTACCAACCATACTGAAGAAGTTGAAAAATTTGTTTCTTTGGTAAAGAAAGCCATTCTTTTATCTGATATTCCAATCGATAATGTACGCGCCATCGAAAATGAATTAGGGGGTGGCTGGGTAGCCGAAGAAACTGTTGCTATAGCCATCTACTGTACTTTATCCTATTTTGATAACTTCGAAAGAGCAATGATTGCAGCTGTAAATCATGCAGGTGACAGTGATTCTACAGGTGCTGTGACTGGTAACTTGTTAGGTGCTGCCATCGGTTATAATGCAATACCTCAATTCTACAAAGACGACTTGGAACTGCATGATGTGATACTGCATGTCGCGGATGATTTGTATCTCGGTAAAACAACACTTCAATAAAAGCAATGAATATCTATAGTAAAATTCATAGAATGATCAGTACCAGCAGCGATAAACAACTTTACATGTTGCTAAATACCGAAGAATACACCAATTATCCGTACGAGACTAAGGGACTTGGTGAAAATATGGCTCTCGTAAGTCAAGTGATAAGCGGTTGGTGGAAACCACGTTTTCTGTTGAATCATAATACGAAATGTGCCTATGAGTTCATGGATAGTAACGAAAAACTGACAACTGTAACTCAAGATGATATTGCCTGGGATACATTGTACGGAATACCGAAAATAGCTATTGAACGGGCTAAAAGATTTTCCGCACATTTTCCAACATTCATACATGAATTCAAGAATGGTATGGCAGAAGTAAGTTGGCAAATTAATCCTGATGGCCGTTACTATATGGATGATGATGGTTTTGGAATGACCGATGACGAAGAAATCACCATTTATGGTTATATTGATCATAAAGGAAAAGTTGTATCCAAATTCCATGCAATCAATAATTAGAATGAAGAACTAAGATAAATATAGAAAACTATGAATACAATTTTCCATTTGAAGAAAGCCCTATTTTATTCAACTATACTTTTGAGTCTAATTATTCTGCTGGAAGGATGTAAGAAGAAAAGTACTGTAGAAGATTTCGGAACTCGCATTGACCAATGCTATGAAGACAGAATAGATACCACTTTAATGGCTGATGGAACAATGTTCATTGAAACAACCGGAACAGCCCCTCTCAATTCTGCTGTTGATGTGATAGACAAGCATGGAAAGCTATTGGCACAAGGAGCATGTTGTTCCGAACGTACAATCTTCAACTTCATCAGATATCTATATGATGACAATGAGCGGATAAAAGGACTTATACATTTTTCCGGCGATACAGAAAAAGATTATGGAGAAAAGCAAGAAATAGAATTATTCCGGAAACAAGTATTTGACGATAATTGGAATCGTGAGGAGTATTCACGATATAATTTTGAATATGATAACAAAGGACATATCGTACGAATAAACGACCCTATTACACACGATCATATACAGGCGCCAGCCAATCATAAAATAGAGTTTAAAGTCATACCCAATAGTTTATTCTGGTCAAGCGATCTGGATGGTGGGGTCTATCTTTTAGACATAAATATCGTGCCTATTAACCCAAAATGCAAGGATTACATTAAAATGAATTATTGCTTTTATACCCCTATACTCCTTGAAGAATATAAAAACAATATAAAAGTCAAAAGTACTGCATTATCATCTTATTCTTCCCACTCAATCCAATTATAAAGCCATATAGCCATAAAAACGGCCGTTTATCCATTTTTTATTTATTATATAATTTTGATATAACGAATAGTTCTTTTAACTTTGCGACAACAGATATAAGTAATCATTAACAGTAACCCACAATTTACGAAGCACAATGAGAAAGCTTTTACTTCTGGGGATTTGCATCTCTTTTCTTCTCCCCACAGTTATGCAAGCGCAATACATGCGCTCATCTTACTTTATGGAAGGTAGCAGTACCCGCATGCAGTTGAATCCGGCAATGCAACCCAAGCGTGGCTATGTCAATTTACCTGTAATAGGTTCATTAGCAGCCGAAGTATCCTCCAACTCTCTGGGTATCCAGGATGTTATTGACGTCTTTGACTCTGACGGAGAGTTTTACAACAATGATAAGTTCTACAACCGTCTGAAAGGAATGAATGAGCTGAACATCAATCTCAATACGGATGTCATCTCTTTCGGATTCTATAGAGGCAAAGGATTCTGGTCATTCAATGTAGGAGCACGTGTAGATGTGGATGCAACTATTCCTAAAACCATGTTCGAATATCTGCGTGCCATAGATACAGAAGATTTTACTTGGGGAAGTAGCAGAACCTTTAATATCCAGAATGAGAAATTGCGTCTGAACTCTTATATAGAGGTGGGGGCAGGTTATTCACGTGCCATAAACGACCGTCTGACCATAGGTGGTAAAGCCAAACTATTGTTAGGTGCCGGAAACCTGAATTTAAAAATCAACCAACTTTATATATCAGGCAAAGAGGCAGGATTAGACTCCGAATTCCAGCTAAAATCAGATGCCTATCTGGAAGCCTCTGCTAAAGGTCTGGACTTGGAAGAAGAAAATGGATACATCACAGATCTGGACTATAATAATTTCGGTATCAGTGGATACGGAGCAGGCGTAGATCTGGGAGCAAGCTATCAGGTTATGAAGAACCTTACGTTCTCTGCTGCCATCCTTGATTTAGGTTTTATCTCCTGGGGCAAATCAAGCACCCAGATAGCCGAATCAAACAAAGATATCGCTATTGATAAAGATAATTACAGTGAATCTACTGATGTACTGGACTTTGAATTGTACGGTTTACAGAAGAAAGAGAATAAATCCCGCACCACTTCCTTATCCCCGACTATGGTTTTAGGAGGAGAATACGGATTCCTGAATAATAAACTGGGAGTAGGATTATTATCAACTACCCGCTTCGGTCAGCTAAAGACATATTCCGAATTGACTTTATCCGCCAACTATCGTCCGAACACTTTAATCAACGCTACATTAAGTTACTCCATGCTTCAAGGTGGTGAAACATTCGGCTTTGCTTTCAAGGTAGGTCCTTTGATGCTGGGTACTGACTATATGTTCTTCGGAAATAACTCCAAACATGTAAATGCCTTCATCGGACTTTCTATTCCTTTGGGAAGAAAGAAGATATAATAGCTACAAAGCTACAAGCTACAAGTGCCTTTCGGAATGAAAGCGCAGCCACTTGTAGCTTGTAGCTTTGTAACTATTTTATCGTCACCATCGTCGCTCCGAAACCATATTCCTGGAAAGAAGCATCCTGATGCCGGAAATTCGGATATTTACGTTTCAGTTCTTCCAGCAATGCTTTGCGCAACACGCCATCACCCTTACCGTGAATAAAAACAATGCGCTGTTCACGTTTATTCTTATATTGCTCCAGAACTTCTCGGAATTTGTCCAACTGGTAATTCAATATTTCACTGTTACTCATTCCTTTAGTATCGTCCAGCAATTCTCCGATATGTAAATCAATCTCAATGATACCATTTTGTCCACCGCGCTTCACAATTGGCTGAGACTTTGGTTTATCTTCAGTTTTCTTTTGCAGCAAAGCAGATTGTAAATCTTCAGCTGATACATACACCTGTTTGGTGGGAACATCATCTTTCACTATATCATAAATCAGTGCAGGTGTCTCAAAGAATTCTGATTCCTGGAATGTGTGTAGTTTATAGAACTTCACCGTATCTATGCGAAGTTCCACACTGACTGCCGGCTTCAAAGCAAAAGAACGATCCTCTTTAAAAGCAATGAACTGTACTGCAACATGTTCACGGTCATTCAGTTCCACCTTCTCAAATTCTTCCAGCAGCAACTTCGTATTCGGCTCTACTATTCCATTGGAACGGACATTCCATGCTTTTCCTTCTGCACAGAGGTAAGTGTAATATAGATAGTAATTGCTATCATTCACCAGATAAGATTCGAAAGGAGTAGTACTGACAGCCTTAATATCTTCCGGTACAAAAGCCAGAAAAACATTTAGAATATCTCCCCCACGCATTTCCGGCTGACGGTAAACAGATACCTGCGGTTTGGACAAGCGCTGCACTTCACTATTTTCCTGAACTGGGTGAGAAATAGAAGGTTGCACCGGCCGGGTCATATTATAATCATCCGTATCAATTACTACACACTCACGCATGGGCATCGGAATATCAAAGCCATCGGCATCTTCCACCAATACAATATCTTTCCCCCTGAATCCTTTCACGATTCCTCCGCCGATTTCATTGAGGAAACGTACTTTATCACCAATTTTCATCATATCATTTACAATTTAGCTATTTACAATTTATGATTGGAGTTGCTTAAACAAACAATCGTTCTACAAAGATACGGTAACTCAATAAAAAAAGATAGAAAAAAGACGATAAATATCCGTACCTTTGCAGCCCGTAAAGAAGTTTATCATGAAAGAAGATCCAAAACATATCCGTATCAGCGAATTTAATTATCCATTACCGGATGAGCGCATTGCCAAATTTCCTCTGCCGGTGCGCGATCAGTCCAAACTCCTGGTCTACCGTCACGGCGAAGTTTCGGAAGATCACTTCACTGCACTTCCATCCTATCTGCCGGCAGGAAGTCTGATGATATTCAATAATACGAAAGTGATACAGGCACGACTGCACTTCCGAAAAGATACCGGTGCTCTGATTGAAGTATTTTGCCTGGAACCCATTGAGCCAAACGACTATGTCCTCAATTTCCAGCAAACCGAACACGCTGCCTGGCTCTGCATGATCGGTAATCTGAAGAAATGGAAAGAAGGCACGCTAAAACGGGAAATGACCGTAAAAGGGCAACCGATAACTCTGACTGCCACTCGTGGTGAATGTCATGGCACCAGCCATTGGGTTGATTTCCGTTGGGATAATCCGGAGATTACTTTTGCTGATATTCTTGAAGTATTCGGAGAACTCCCCATTCCGCCATACCTGAACCGGGATACTCAGGAAAGTGACAAGGAAACCTATCAGACTGTTTATTCTAAAATAAAAGGCTCCGTAGCTGCTCCTACTGCCGGACTACACTTTACCCCCCGTGTACTGGATACTCTAAAAGAAAAAGGTATTGATCTCGAAGAACTGACATTGCACGTAGGTGCAGGTACTTTCAAACCCGTTAAAAGTGAAGAGATTGAAGGACACGAAATGCATACGGAATATATTTCCGTATCACGCGGAACCATTGAAAAGCTGATAGCACACGATGGAAAAGCAACTGCAGTAGGTACTACTTCAGTAAGAACACTGGAAAGCCTTTACCATATCGGCGTTACTCTGCTAAAAAATCCGGATGCCACAGAAGAAGAACTTCACGTCCACCAATGGCAACCTTATGAAACAGCTGAAGAAGCTGCAAATATCACATCTGTAAAAGCTCTGCAAGCTATACTCGACTATCTGAACCATCACAATATGGAAGCCCTGCACACCAGCACGCAGATCATTATCGCACCGGGATACGACTACAAGATTGTATGTGCCATGGTCACTAATTTCCATCAACCACAAAGTACATTGCTATTGCTTGTCTCGGCTTTTGTAAAAGGTAACTGGCGCAAGATATATGATTTCGCATTAGGTCATGACTTCCGTTTTCTGAGTTATGGAGATTCTTCATTATTAATACCGTAAAATTATGAACAGCGACAATAACCAAGAAATGTTTCCTATCGTCGACGAACAGGGAAATATCACAGGTGCCGCTACACGTGGCGAATGCCACAGTGGTAGCAAACTCTTGCATCCGGTCATTCACCTTCACGTTTTTAATTCCAAAGGCGAACTGTATATGCAGAAACGTCCCGAATGGAAAGATATCCAGCCGGGAAAGTGGGATACTTCGGTAGGAGGACATGTAGACCTGGGTGAAAGTGTAGAAATGGCTCTGAAGCGCGAAGTACGCGAAGAGTTAGGCATCACCGACTTTACTCCCGAAACTATTACGAGTTACGTCTTTGAATCTGCACGCGAGAAAGAGCTTGTCTTTGTACACAAAACGGTTTACGACGGCGAGATACAACCAAGCGATGAATTGGACGGTGGTCGTTTCTGGACCATAGAGGAGATTAAAGAGAATATGGGGAAAGGTGTGTTTACACCGAACTTTGAGGGGGAGATAGAGAAAGTAATCGAACAGAAAGCACTATGAAGAATATAGAGCTAACCAACCAACAACGTATCTACTTAGGATTGGAACCGATAGAAGAAAATTGGATAAAAAAACAAATAAGAGACAATCTTTGGATATACATAAACGGAACAACCATCTGCAAAAGGATTTCCATCTCCGATGTCTCCTATACAGAAGAACAACTGGACGAACCGGTCGATGCCTCTTTCACCACATTACAGCCCAAAACAACAAAAGGTAAAGCAAAGAAGCTGACGCCCTCGTCTGTATCGGGCATTCAGCCCACAGGCGTCTATTTCTACTATAACAGCGGGAAAATGCTCATTGCCAGTTATACAACTCAGACAACTTTCTACAATAATGAGAAGGATTCATTCGAATACCATCCGATAGAAGAACTACCCGCACTATTGGAACAATGGATTGCAGATAGCACAGAAGAAGATCTGGCCGCATTAGAAACCTTTCGCACCGCCAAACGCAAACATTGCATTTTCAAAGAAGGTGATTTCTTCCGCTTCAAGATAGGAAGGCGGATGTATGGATATGGACGCATACTGATGAACATCGACAAGTTCAGAAAGACACAGAAATACAAGGAGAAGGACTATACCTGGTTCCGCAGTCTGATGGGTAAGCCGTTGCTTATCAAAGTCTATCACAAACTTAGTTCATCCGCTGAAGTCCCGGTAGAGGAACTGGCCGCATGTACTGCCTTTCCGTCTCAAACCATCATGGATAACATATTCTATTATGGTGAGTGCGAAATCATCGGCCATAAAGAGCTGGAACTTACTGAACTCGACATGCCTATATCTTACGGAAGAAGCATCGACAGCCGAGAACCTGAACTTGTTTATCTGCAATACGGACTTATCTATCAAAAGACAAGCACATTCCAGTTCAAAAAGTACTTGAAAGACGAACATGCCGCCGATTCAGGAAGATGTGAAACTAATCCTTATAGTGGAAACAGCATAGGTTTCCATATTGACATAGCCAGATACCCTGAACTAATGCAGAGGTGTATTGAGGTGCAATCCAACTTGCCTTATTGGAACAGTGACATATATCGGGTGAACTACGATTTACGCAACCCTAAGAACGAAGCTATTAAACGAGAAATATTCAACCACTTTAACCTTGATACTAACTGTAATTATGCAGAACTTTATCAAAGCATCTATTAAAAAAATCCCCTAAACACTTGACATTGCCTCCTCAATGTCGTATATTTGTATCGATAAATCTATTTAAGATTCAATTTTAAATTAGCATAAACGGAGAGGCATCGCTTCTCCGTTCTTTTTTTATCTCTACTGCTCCCATTTGAAATGCCACATGTCAGTTCCCCGAATGCCGTACCTCAGTAATCCGAATACCACACCTCAACAATCTAAATGCCAGCCATTTCACCAGTTGAGGTGTGGTATTCGGATTACTGAGGTACGGCATTTCGGTTATTCAGCCCTGCGAAACGGATAATGCAATTGAGGCAAACAGATGATGCGTTCGGGGTAAACGGATGATGTGTTTGAGGTAAACAGACGGTCTGTTCCGAAAGCAAAAACGGGAGGTCTGAACCTCCCGTCTGTTAATCTTATGTAAATCTGCTCTTGACAAAAAAGCAAAGTTACACCGTCATTCCTTGAACAAATCGTCCAAAAGCACCTGGCTCTGAACACAACCGGAATACATATTCTCTTTTAACCCGTAAGTGGTGACAAAAGTCAGCATCAACGACTTTCGTGTATTTGTTTCTTCTCGAAAAGCGGCAATCTTGTTTCTTAACTTTTCTTCATAGCCTTTGTCTATCGCAAACACCGTAGAGTAATATTTCATCTCACAGAGATTTACAGTTTCATCCTTACGATCAATTACCAAGTCTATCTGTGCCCCTTTATCTACAGTAGAACTACTCCATGAACAAACCAACGTCTGCACACCGGCTATTCCGAGTGCCGCCTTTATCTGCCGCACATGGTCCAGACAAAGCATCTCGAAGGCATAACCGCTCCACGAGGCATGTAGTGGAGTGTTCTGCGAAGTAGTCCAGAAATGTTCATCGCGATAACGATTGGTACGTATGAAGCGAAAGTAAAATAAAGTATAGAAGTCCACCAATTGAAACAAAGCATCTCGCTGTAACCTTCCTGTCGGGCTCATCCTTGGCTTTCCGAAAGGTTCATACCGGCGAATAAAACCACAACTCTCCAATTCTTCAAGGGCTATGCTGAAAGCCCCGTTATTGGTCAGTCCTGTAACCCTAAGCAATTCTTTACGATTCAGCCCTTTAGCCTTCGTGGCAAGTGCAGTTACTATCTGTATATGCAAACCAGCATTCTTGAACAAGGCACGATAGAGGTTTTCAAATTCATCGGACAGCCCTGCTCCACTTTCAAAAAACAACCGGTCAATATTCTGCGCCAAACTGCGGTCTTTCCGCATAAAAGAAAGATAATAAGGAATGCCGCCCAGCACCATATAACACTCTGCAATGTCTCGATGGGAATAAGAGAAACCATTCGCCATGAAGTACTGCTCACATTCATTAAGCACAAAAGGTTCAATAATCATCCGGTGCGTAATGCGGTTGTGCAAACCACCGCGATTCTTTATCAACTTGTTTATCATCCATGAAGTGGCAGAACCGCAAACAATCAACTTCACATCCGTGCGAACGGCTGCCCAGCTATTCCAGAAATTCTCAAGTGCACTGACAAACCCCGATTTAGGCGTGTCCATCCACGGCAGTTCGTCTATAAAGATCACCTTCGGCCCATCGGGTAATGTCTCCAGATAACGGGCAAGTTCATAAAAAGCCAAGATCCAGCTTTCGGGTACAGACAAGGTAGTCGATCTTTTATGCCTTTGAAGAGCAATGCCGAAGTTCGTCAACTGCTCTTTCATACTTGCATTATCCATCCCTGTTACATAAAAAGCAAAGTTGTCCGCTGCCATCTGACGGATAAGAAATGTTTTTCCTACACGACGACGACCATAGACCGCTACAAATTCCGACCTATTGGAACTGATGTATTCCCTCAAGGCTTCCAATTCCTTTTTACGTCCTATCAACTTTACGTTCATCGGTCTTTCCTCCATTTATAACTTGCGCAAACATAACAAAAAACACCCGTTTACGCAAATTATAAACTTATAATCTGCGCAAACACCGATTTTCACCCCCGTTTGCGCAAATTATGATTCCATCGGCTACGTTAATCAGAAAAAAGTCCCGCCTTTCTCTTCTGGAAAAGCGGGACTTGTCATTATCGTTTAATTCAGCTTACTTCGCCAAATCTTCAATCACCTTCATTATCTTCTGACCAATTTCTTCTGCCGCTTCTGCTGTAGACGCTTCACTATACACGCGGATAATCGGTTCGGTGTTACTTTTACGCAAGTGTATCCACTTATCAGCAAAGTCTATTTTCACACCATCGATGTCATTGATTTCTTCATCCTTATAGATTTCTTTCACCTTAGCTAGAATAGCATCCACATCTGTTTCAGGAGTCAGATCTACGCGATTCTTTGCCATGAAGTAAGCAGGATAAGTTGCACGAAGCTCGCTCACCTTCTTGCCTTCATGTGCCAGATGGCTTAGGAACAAGGCAATACCAACCAGCGCATCACGTCCGTAGTGACTTTCCGGATAAATGACTCCGCCATTACCTTCGCCACCAATTACGGCACCCACTTCTTTCATCTTGGTGGTAACGTTTACTTCGCCTACGGCAGAAGCAAAATATTCCTTGCCATACTTGCGGGTTACATCACGCAAAGCACGTGTAGAACTCAGGTTAGAAACTGTATTACCCGGCGTATGCTTCAACACATAATCGGCCACACTCACCAGCGTATATTCTTCGCCATACATTTTTCCATCTTCGCAAATCATTGCCAAGCGGTCTACGTCAGGGTCAACTACGAAAGCCACATCAGCCTTGCCACCTTTCATCAGGTTCATAATGTCACCCAGATTCTTTTCAAGTGGTTCGGGATTATGTTGGAAATCACCGGTCGGTTCGCAATAGAGTTTCTCTACATGCTGTACACCCAATTGTTCCAGCAACTCAGGCAGAATAATACCACCCACAGAGTTCACACAGTCAATAGCCACGCGGAAGTTCGCCTTTCTGATAGCTTCTACATCTACCAGACTAAGCGCCAACACACTGTCTATATGTTTTTGATTGTAAGTCAGATCCTTGCGATATGATCCCAAATGATCTACATCAGCAAAGTCAAATTCTTCAGCCTCGGCAATGCGAAGTACTTCGTTACCTTCGGCAGCATTCAGAAATTCGCCGCGTTCATTCAGCAATTTCAGGGCATTCCATTGTTTCGGATTGTGCGAAGCAGTCAGGATAATACCACCACTGGCGCCTTCCATAGTTACGGCCAATTCAGTGGTCGGTGTAGAAGCCAGATCAATGTCCACTACATCCCATCCCATACCCATCAGGGTACCTACTACTACATTCTTTACCATTTCACCCGAAATACGGGCGTCGCGTCCTACTACAATTTTGTTGCTTTTTACCGTGCACGTTTTGCGAATAAGTGTGGCATACGCTGATGTGAATTTCACAATGTCAAGCGGATTCAAGCCCACACCCGCTCCTCCGCCAATAGTTCCGCGGATTCCAGAGATAGATTTGATTAGAGTCATTAGGTTAATGATTTAAAGATTGTTGGTTATATACTATAATTACCTATAGATTTGGTATTTACGGATATCATAGTAATAAGGGTATACGGACTGCATAGCTGTACTGTGTCCCATCTTTGAAGGAACGATCAGTCTGACATGTGCCATGTCACGTACATATGTCAACGGCACCAACCAGCCTGCAGGAACAGAAGTTCCATAATAAGAATACATCAATCCTTGAGTAAACTGACCGGCAATGGAAGAACTCGTTACCCGGTAATTAAATTCATCCACTACTTCCGCAAATCCTAAGTTAGACATTGTCGTATCTCCTTGAATGAGGCCGTATTCCATGAAACGTACCAATATTTGGTCGTTCGCTTTTACTGTATCAGCAGGATTTTTAGAGCCTTTATCCCGTATTTGCATATATACGCCGCTAGCAAGTTGCACATATTCATTCTTAAGCGTATCCGTAGTCGAGTCGTTTCTGTAAAACTCCGTTTGGGATATAACCTTAATATTATTGTCCTTTATAAATGCTTTGATGGCATCTTTTTCCTCCTCCAGCATTTCTGCATAAGTCTTGGTGTTATCACAAGCCTGGAAAGCCAGACCACATGCCAGCAAAGACAAAAAGAATAATGTAAGTTTCTTCATTATCTGTTATTTAGTAATTCCGTACAAAAGTATTCGATTTCGTTGAAAGTTGAAAGCTCTACGAGGAAAGTTCGTATCTTTTAACCTTTGTGCCCCTCTTTTTTTATCCTTTCGCATTCAATAAAGGCTTGAATTTCTCTAAAGCACGTTCCAGGACTTTCTTTGCTTCCTCCAGCGTACCATAAAATTCACCACCGGAAGCATTCAGATGTCCGCCTCCATTGAAGAATTCAGCAGCTAATTGATTGCAAGGAAATGTACCCACAGAACGCAATGAAACTTTAATCATCGGCTTTTCCGTGTCTTCACGCAGGAAGCAAGAGAAAACCACGTCTTTTATACTCAAAGGAATATTTACAAATCCCTCGCTGTCTCCCCGGATATAATTGAAACGTCCCTGCTCATTTTTTGTCAATGAGATCAAGGCAGAATGATAATCGGGATAAACCTGCATATTTGAAAGCACATAACCCATCAGTCGCAAGCGACTTTCAGAGTAAGTATTATAAACTTTCCGGTAAATATCATCCTTATCGATACCCTTGGAAAGTAATTCACTGATGATAAAATAAATCTCCCGATTATTGGAGTTATAAGTAAATCCACCTGTATCGGTCATCATACCGGTATAGATGCACTCTGCTCCTTCTTTGGTTATTTCATTAAAATACCCCATGCGGCATATCAGGCGGAATACAAGCTCCGAAGTAGAAGAAATATTGGGGTGTGAAATTGTGATATCACAAAAATCTTCGGGATACAGATGATGGTCTACCAGAATCTTCTTCCCTTTTGCTGCCTTTATTGCATCCGCCATTGCATCAATACGACTCAAAGCATTGAAATCCAGACAACAGATTATTTCAGCCTCAGCAATCAGTTTATCGGCAAATTCTTTGTAGCGGTCATAGAGTAATACATCTTTGCTACCCGGCATCCATCGCAGAAAGTCGGGGAAAGCATTCGGCACAATGACATTTACCGTTTTATCTTGTGAATTCAGGAAGTGCCACAATCCCAATGAAGAGCCTATGGCATCGCCGTCCGGCGCTACATGGGCTACAATTACAATTCTCTCCGCATGCCCCATCCACCTGGCAAAACGATCTATTTTGGCTTGTTCTATTACTTTTGTTAACATTTGATTATTTACGATTAGACGATTTACGATTGAACGATTAAAGTTACTTCCATCGTTCATACTAATTGAATGGGCAAAAGTACGAAAAAGTTCGGGAGTTGGCGGAAAGTAACAAAGGTTTTATTTAGTCTTCGTATTCTACTATCTTCCTTAACGGGGCTAATAAACGTTCCAATACATTTCTGTCTGCCAATATAATGTCTGCCGTGCCTTTCAATTCACGTAAAGTCGGAAGGGTTTTACCATAATTCGTGTGCAAACCTTCCGGCAATACTATTTCCACTACATAAAGTCCATCTTCCGTCGGAGCCGGAGAGATACTTTCCACCTTTCCTCTCACATAGCCAAACTCTTGATCGGGGTAATTATCCATACGGATATGCACTTTCTGTCCTACTTGCACCTTTCCCGAACCTTGTAAAGGGAGTTTGGCTTTACCAACCACTTTCGACTCTTCGGAAGGCTGAACCACAAAAACAGTCTCACCCGACTGTACATTCTGATTGCGGCTCCAAACTGTCATAAAAGTTATCTTACCGCAAATAGGACTACTAAACAGATAGTTCTGTGCCCACGAACTCAGTTGTGCCTGAAGCTGCTCAATTGCATTTTTCAATTCAAGCCTGCGGTTCTGCTCCTCATCATAAGCCTGTTTACCCAAGTCCAGCAAGTTTTCCTCCTGTTGTTTTAACTGCATTTCAGCCTGCAGCAAACTCATGCCGGAAGTTTCTCTGGTACGTAAACTCTGCAAATAGCGGCTGCCCGACTCTTCAAATTCTGCCACAATCATTGCATTTCTCGCATACAAAATGGAATCCCGGTCGTACATACTCTGCGCCAGTTCCATTTCTTTTTCGGTCAGTGTATGTTCACGCTCCACCAAGTTAAGATAAGAGCGTTGCCCAGCCAGTTGTTTCTTTCCTGCATCCATCTTCTTTGCATAATAATCTTGCTCGATAAAGCGAACATAATCTGAAAGAGCAATCATAAATGAAGCATATGCAGACTGCAATTCTCCCAACTGCAAACGCTTACCTATAAAATATTCAGCCCCTTTCGCCGGTTCATAACCTGCTATTCCCCACTCTTTCATACGGTCTGTCAGCCATAGTACATCTTCCGTAACAGAAGCATTCTGAATGACTCCCAAATGTTCGCCTGCCTTCACCGTATCGCCATTGTGTACATATAAAGTATCTATTTTACCCATAGAACGCGCCAATATAAAAGCTGGAGGTTCCTCAGTGGTCAGTGTCACTTCCGCCTGCAAAACATCCGGATATTTAAAAATCCAGCCCCCTGCCAGTAAAGCTAACAGAATAATGAACAGCACAGTTATCCCCCATCTCACCACCCAGGGTGAAATGTGATTCATCACTTCCTGCACTTCCTCGCTGCGCAGTTCTATCTCTTTATATTTCTTCTCCTCTTCCACTGTCTTAAATTACCAAATTCTAATTACCCAGCTCCAATTGATTCTTTACCAACTGGTAATATAAACCCTTCCGTTCCGCCAATTCCTTGTGGGTTCCCTCTTCGGCTATTTTGCCTTTATCCAGTACTATGATATTATCTGCATCTCTCACCGTACTCAGCCGGTGAGCCACAACAACAACTGTTTTCCCTTTATAAAATACATGCAAATGCTCCATTATCTCGCGTTCATTATTCGCATCCAATGCATTGGTAGCTTCATCAAAAAACAGATAATCCGGATTCTTATACACCGCACGGGCTATCAAAATACGCTGTCTCTGCCCTTGGCTGATGCCATTTCCTTCCATACCGATTTTAGTATTGTATCCCAGCGGTAAGGAATCTATAAAATCACGAATATTGGCAATGGTCACCGCATGTCTCAAACGTTCAATATCAATCTGCTCCTCACCTACCGCAATATTCTGTGCAATTGTCTCGGAGAATATAAAACCATCTTGCATCACAGACCCGGTTCGGGCACGCCATAAATGTGGATTAATGTTCTCTAACGGAGTATCCTGTATCTTTATCGCTCCTTTATTGGGAGTATAAAAGCCAAGCATCAATTTTATCAAAGTTGTTTTACCACTACCACTTGCCCCTACAATCGCCGTCACTTTATGCTGAGGGATATTGAAAGAAACATCATCCAGTACATAATCCCTGTTTGCACCGTCATAACTGAATGAAACATTCTCTAGCCGTATATCTCCTTTTTCCGGTAACACTGTAAGTTTTGACGAAATATTCTGTTCCTCGTCTTTCCGTCCATGTATCTCGTTCAGACGCTCCAAACTAATTTTGGCATCCTGAAATTGCTGTGCAAAACCAATAAAAGAAGATACCGGAGAACTCAACTGACCGATAATATAGGTCAGAGACATCATCATACCCAACGTCATCTGTCCATCTATTACGGCTTTTGCCGCAATAAAGGAAATCACAATATTGGTAGTTTGATTAAAGAATATGGAACCCACTTGCTGAATTTGTCCCAGTGCCAAACCTTTTATGCTAATTTTGAACAGTTTCACCTGTATACGTTCCCACTGCCAGCGTTTCTGAGTCTCACAGTTATTCAGTTTGATTTCCTGCATAGCAGTTACAATTTGTATCAGGTTGCTTTGTTCGCCTGCCGCTTGTGCAAAACGGCGTATATCCAATTCCCGCCGATACTTCATAAAAACGAGTATCCAACACACATACAAGGTGTTACCTAATAAGAAGATACCTAACACTGTCAAATTATAATAAGCAAGTACAAAGCCAAAAATAAAGAAATTAACAAAGGAAAAGAGTGTGGTAATGGATGACCCTGTCAGGAATGTTTTAATACGCTCATGATCACCGATACGTTGCATAATGTCACCTACCATTTTTGAGTCAAAGAAGTGCAATGGCAATTTCATTAACTTAACCAGGAAATCAGATATTAAAGAGATAGTAATACGTGTGTTAACATGTAACAGTATCCAACTGCGAATAAACTCTACCGAAAGTTGCGAAACAGAAATTATGATTTGTGCTATCAGTACCAGAATGATAAAATTCAAATTGCTATCACGGATACCTACGTCCACCAATGATTGCGTCAGAAAAGGGAGAATCAATTGCAACAAGCTGACTGTTAGCATCCCCAATATCAACTGTATCAATTGTTTTTTATAAGGGGTGAGATATCTCAGAAAGAAAAGCAATCCTCTTTCTCTAATTTCCGGTTCATCCTCACGATGATAAAAGTCCGGTCCGGGTTCCAATATCAATGCAGTACCGACATCTTCCCCCTCTGTCCTTGTCGACAGCCAGCACTTCTTAAATTCCTGTTCATTATAAGTCACCATCTGCTTTCCGGGATCAGCAATCTGAAACCAATATTCCCCTTTTCTTTTTTTAATGCCATAGCAAACTACAAAATGGTTTTGATCCCAATGTAAGATGCAAGGTAACGGTACATCCGTAATAAATTGTTCAAATGATACATAAACTCCTGACGTCCGGAAACCAATAGCCTCTCCCGCATCACTAATCCCCAATAATGATACTCCTTCACGGGATATAAATGAGCGTGCACGCAATGTCTGTAATGAATAGCTTTTACCATAGTATTTAGCAATCATCCGCAAACAGGTAGGACCACAATCCATTGCATCCGCCTGATGATAATATGGGAACGAGTGTTTCATTTATTCAGCCTTATTAATACCAAAATAGGATTATCCTCATCCTCATATGATAAATTCCCCAAAGAATCTTTCATATCATCCGGTAACTCATTTACCTTTGCTCCCATCAAAAGATATTCGCGCCCATCTATTCGTTCATAAGCAAAAAAGTGATTCAAAAGCGACAACTTACTTTTCGGCACTACATGTGAATCATCCAATTTATAAGTTTTCTTTTCCTTTTTATCATAATAAGATAAAAAGACTTGTGCACTGACATGCCTCATTGTATTCCAACGAAGTAATAAAAAATGATCAGCATCAACGAGAGCCGTACATATTCTCCGGTCATCATCAGGAACTTCAAAATTGTCAGTATCCAACAAACGAAACTTTCCTTTGTCCCATAGATAAGCTATCTCTGTTTCCATCCCATTAACATGAAAAACGGTATCATTAAAAAGATCCCAATATACAAACGAATCTTTATCTTTTACATTAACACCAAATAACCCATACGAAGCTGCATAATCAGCTCCAAGTTGAATCTCATTACTACGCCGATATGTCTTCATCTGTCCCTTAGTATCCGTAATTATCCAAAATAAAGACTTACGCGTCTCACCTCCCAAACAATTTCGATAAAAAAAATATATCAATCCATTTCTATAGTACATTTGTATAGGATATAGACCATCATCGGGAAGTTCTACTGAAAAGGAATTCAGAAACTCTCCATCAAAATTATAAACTATAAGCTTCCTTGGTAAACTGTAGACATATATTCTTTCATTCTCTTTATCCATTGCTATAGCTTTATAATTGGTATACTCTTGGGGAGCACCTCCGACGCGACCTATTTTCTGTAGAAAAGTTCCTTGTCTACTATATTTTAAAATTCCTTCACTAGTATCAAAAAACATACAGTCATCATCAATCAAAAAATGTCTTCCTATTCCCTTAATCAGTATGGACGTATCTAAAGGAATATACATAACTGTATCTACAAATTCAGAAATACTGATGAACTCAGAAATATGTTCTTTCGGATCAAGAATCAAATACGGGCTTTTCTCACTCTTAAAACAAGATAAAAGGAGAAGACTTAAAAACAAACTGTATATACATACTTTCATAATGTCAGTGATTTATCAGTGGTAAGATTTATCCTACCACTGATATTATATTAATTAGTGACAAGAAGCCAAAGCTTCAGTTCCTTCCGATTCTCTTTGAATCGTAATTAACAATTCTGCACCACTTGCACTATAGGCGCATACCACACCTTTACTTGTTACATCGCTACCCACATAGATAGTAGTGCAAGTGTAAAGTTTTTCACCTGAAGCACAAAGATTTGAAACTGCTGCACCGCCATGAATCTGCTTCATTTCTGCAACATCTAAAACTCGTTTCATAAGCATAAAATTTTAAGTATTACCGTATGAATTATAATAATGGTTAGCTATTCCATTACTGTTACTGCCCTACGATATTCCACAGTAACATTTATATATCAATTGATATTTAAATCTCCAAAATGTCTCATATCTTCAACTTTATAACTATCCGGTAATTGATAACCATTTATTAAAACAGTAGGAGTTGCTGTCAATCTGTTTTCAAATTGCCATTCTTTATGTTTACTCAGCTCGCGATTAACTTCCACAGACTCCAAGTCATAATCAAACGTTAGTATATAAGTCTCTCCCAGATATTTCTTTCCAGCGAACCAATCATTATAAATTGCTTCAGCTCTCTCATGATTTTCTTGTTGATAAACGGCAAGAAGAAATCGGGCACTCTTTTCAAGTTCCTTATTAAAGGAAGAAAAGATATACTGAACACAAACCTTATCTCCCATTTCCTTCAACAACGCACCAATGCGCTTATGCATCTGCGCACATGGATTACAATGAGGATTAGTCAAGAGCGTAATACGCAACTTTGCTTGTGGACATCCCCAAACTATTTGAGAAATAGCTGGATTTACGTCATAATGAGGTTGTAACTCCAATTGAGAAAGAAAAACACTATCTGACGCTTTCAGATTATTCAATTCATACTTCACATTCTCCAACAGTTCCGAACGGAACCAACGTTCTGACAACAGATGTAAAGACAAGAAAGGAAGTAAATAAAGTATTGCCACAGATAGCATATCTTGCATCTCAAAAGTTGGTAGTCTCCATTGCCCGAACACATTCACAATAGCCGTCATCCACAAAAGCAGTAACACAGACAAGCATAACGGACACCATTGTTTAGCAACCTTATACTGATACCAGACACTCCAACCTGTATAAGGCAAAGATAATAAGTTGACAAGCACTAAATAGGGCATCCATTGAGGATAAAATACCACCAAAGTAAGACTCGAAATAAAATAGCCAAGCCCTATTTCACTCCAACTAAACATCCCCCATAATTTTGCAGCATCAGATTCTAACACACTGTTACAATCGCCTTGTTTAAACAGTGAACAAATCTTATCTGTATACTCACTCTGTACTTTGCCTTGCTTCAATAACAACAGAAAACTTACACCAACACCTGCCAGATTAATAAACAATAAGAAACCACCTGTTATAGAAGAGAGTAAATGATGCTCCCAACTCCCCAAGCCCAATAAAATAACTAAAATCATAATTACGCCTATTTTCTGAACAGAATTAAAAAATGCAGTTTTCCGGTGCTTCTCATATTCCGGTTCTCTTGAAGATTCTCCCGGTTCAGCAACAAGTGCGATACCTGACCATAGCTTTTTAAATTCATCTACGGATACAGATATTTCTTTCTCGCGCCAAACATAATCGACTCCCTGATCAGACATTTGCTTTACTACCACAAAATCATTACTGACATGCGCCACAAAGGGAGAAGCTAATTCTCTTAAGTCTTTATCCTCCACCTGTATTCCTGCATTTTCTATCTTATATACAGATAGCATATCTGACAAACCATACAAGTTATAACGATGCGGATGCTCTGCAAAAAGTTTATCGGCATAGCTTCTGGTAAAAGGAATATGTAACTCACGCAAGTAGGTTGATAAAAGCGTTTTCATACATTCAATGATTTATAGATTTTCATTCATCTTTCAATCGAATCAAGACTAATACCGGATTACCTTCTAAATCATCCGCATCCAATTTCCGATGAAGAGCACCGGGAATATTCTCTACCCTATATGCTTTTGTTTGTATTACAAGATATTCACGTCCTTTCAGCTTGGCATAAGACATTCGCAGATAGTGTGCTGATAAATTTCCACGCTCATCATATATCATGTCATCCCTAAGTTTATATGTAATGCCTGTATCTTTATCATACAAATTATAAGATAATCCTTCTCCTTTATTTTTAGAATTCCAAACTAGCAACAGAAATTTTTTGGTATCAATTATTCGCGAACATCGAATACGTTTTTCTGGAAGTGAAGAGAGATCATCTGTTTCCTGCAAGCGAAAATCTCCTTTATCAAATAAATAAACGCCTCTTTCAGAAAAAGGGGTTACATAAAAAATAGTATCATTAAAATTATCCCAATAAATCATTGTACTATCATTTACAGAAGTATAATTATTAATCAGAACAACTCCCTCGCAAAAAGATATCCTATTTTCTTGTCCTTGACGACACCTTATAAGAGTGCCATCTTTACTCATAGTTATCCAATATAATGGTTTTTCACCAACAGCTCCCGCATTCATATAATAAAAATATAACAAACCATTCTGAACCTGAAAAATCTCCGGATATTGTACTCCACTCACACCTTCCGGCATTTGTACATGTACACGCTGCAAAAATTCACCTGTCAAAGAATAACTCAACAAAATATCTGGGCTAATAAAAGCGTAAACAACTCCATTTTGAGCATCTACAGCCATATTGTAAGCACCACTTGGGTATTCCTCCGGACCTTGGCCTACACCCCCTATGATATTTAGAAAATGTCCTTCTATATCGAACTTCAAAATACCATATTTATTAGTAGTACCTATAATAAAGCTATCTGTTAAAACCAAATTACCAATTCCGGAGAGCAGAACGCTATCGTCAAACTGCACATACATCACCGTATCTATTATATCCATCAAATCTATGGAAGAAGATGCACTATGAGGAGAGAGAACAACCAATCCTCCTTTCTTATCTATTGAAGAACAAGAAAAAACAGAGAGTACAAGAAAAAGAAAAGGTATTCCTATTCTATTATATTTTATAGACACTTTTATTATTTTCATATCATTTAGTTACAAACAAGAAGTTTCTTCGCTTTTATACGAGCGAAGAAACCTTGTAAAATAGCATCAACCAATGATAATACAACAACGTATTATCATTACCAATTTATTCTAATCTCACATCAAGAACATTGTATACCATCAATACCGGGATCTGCTTGCATTTGATCAGTTTTAGCCATAATAATAGCCCTCCTAGCCATATAAACAGTAGCGGCACAAACTGCTCCAGTACTTTTAAAACCATTATCATAAGTAGTCGTGCAAGTGTATAACTTTTCACCTTCACCACATAAACTAGCAACCTGTGCCCCTCCGTGTATTTGCTTCATTTCCGAGACATTCAAAATCTTTTTCATAAGCATTCAATTTTAAATAAAACAATAAAGAAAAGTCTCCGCCCTATCCATCATAACAGCCAGCTACTCCATTACGATTAATACTATACGGTATCAGCATCAAAGTTGAAATGCAGCTAACATCCCGACTTGGAATGTAGC